>Ga0187893_10001917_pt1 | contig 47461 bp, 39 predicted proteins | sample MA1701074metaG_FD_139574 | JGI IMG/M metagenome (GOLD analysis project Ga0187893, IMG submission 139574) | White microbial mat communities from a basaltic lava cave in the Kipuka Kanohina Cave System on the Island of Hawaii, USA - MA170107-4 metaG ... | reverse complement strand
TACGTTGGATGCTCCCGAGGCAGGTCAGGGACCTGCTCCACGAGGTGGATTGCTCCGCCACGGCAGCGTGCTGACGGTGACTTCCTATGCCCATCGGACATCGCCGGTGTTGCGCGGCCAATGGATCCTGGCCAATATTCTCGGACTGCCTCCGCCACCGCCGCCAGCGGCTGTGCCGGCCCTGAAGGAGAACAGCGGGATCGGCAAGACCCTCCCGATGCGAGAGCGCATGGCGCAGCATCGCGTCAATCCTGCCTGCTCGGGCTGCCATCAGCTCATGGATCCAGTGGGCTTCTCGCTCGAGAACTACGATGCGGTGGGCCGCTGGCGAACCCTCGAGGATACTACGCCTGTAGACGCTTCCGGCGGGCTTCCGGATGGCAGTAAGTTCGACGGTGTTTCCGGGCTCGAACAGGCTTTGCTGCGCCGTCCGGAAGTTTTTGTGACAACGTTTACAGAAAAACTTCTTACGTATGCATTAGGCCGCGGAGTCGAGTATTACGACGCGCCGGCGGTCCGCAAGGTCGTACGCGAGGCCCGGGCCAAGGATTTCCGGTTCTCATCATTCATAATGGGAGTAGCTGGCAGCACACCGTTCCAGTCGAGGAGATCACAATGATGATCACGAAGAAGGCTTTGCCGCGGCGAACCATCCTGCGAGGCATAGGAACTACACTGGCGCTCCCGCTGCTGGATGCCATGGTTCCGGCCATGACCGCACTCGCCGCGACCCCGGCGAAGCCGGTCCGTCGCCTCGGTTTCGTGTACATGCCGATGGGCGCCAATATTTCGCAGTGGACTCCTCCAGGCAAAGGCAGTCTCACCGAGCTTTCCCCCGCGCTCCGCTCATTGGCTCCCGTTGTCGATCACCTCACGGTGCTAACCAACATGGAGTTGAGAAATGCCTATCCCGGTACTCATGCCACCTCCAACGCCGCCTTCCTCAGCGCCGCCAAGGCGAAGTGGACCGAAAGCAGCGACTACTATCTGGGTACGACCGTCGATCAGATCGCTGCAAAGCAGCTAGGGCGCGAGACAAGGCTTCCGTCGCTCGAAATCGCGATGGATTTGCTCACAACGGTTGGCCAGTGTGACAACGGTTATGCCTGCGTCTATCAGAACAATCTCTCTTGGTCGTCACCGATCTCTCCCCTTCCCGCGGAGGCTCACCCGCGCGTAGTTTTTGAGCGCCTGTTCGGCGATGGGGGCAGTTCGGCGGAACGTCTTGCCGAATTGCGCAAAAACGCGAGCCTCCTCGATTCCGTGAATGAAGGGATTTCGCGCCTTCAGCGGAAGCTCGGTCCAGGGGATCGCACCAAAGTCACCCAGTATCTGGATACTGTTCGCGAGGTCGAGCGTCGTATTCAGAAGGCTGAGGCCGAGACCGCCGATTCCCGGCTGCCTGATCTGGATCGCCCGGTCGGCGTACCAGCCGCTTACGCGGATCACGCCCGTTTGATGTTCGACTTGCAGGTATTGGCTCTCCAGGGTGACGTGACAAGAGTGATTGCATTTCAACTGGCTCGCGAAGCGAGCACGCGAACCTATCCCGAGATCGGCGTCTCCGAAGCGCACCACCCTCTCACGCACAACGGAGGCAATCCGGAAATGCTCGCAAAGGTCGCCAAGATCAACGCTTTTCATGTTTCGCTTTTCGCCTATTTCCTCGAGAAGCTGAAGTCCACGCCGGATGGCAATGGCTCCTTGCTTGACCATTCGATCTACCTCTACGGCAGCGGCATGGGCAACCCCGACGTGCACGACCATGTCAATCTGCCGATTCTGGTCGCCGGCGGTGGAGCAGGCAAGGTCAAGGGAGGACGTCACATCACGTATGCGGAACCTACCCCTCTGGCGAATCTACATCTGACTCTGCTCGACAAGGTGGGCGTCCGTCTCGATTCCTTCGCCGATAGCCAAGGAAAAATCCCCGAACTGCTTGAGCCCGTTTCGCTGTGAGACTCTTCTGCAAATGTGGGGCAGGAGGGCATCCTGCGCGGCGGTTGCTAACCGCCGCAGTCGTACTATCCACGCTACTGTCATCGGTGGCGCTGATTGCAGCAGTGAACGGCTCGACACCTCTTCATTCGGCCGTATACCAGGACGACCTCAAGGGGGCGGAACGGCTGGTTCGCGGCGGCGCTGACGTAAAAGCCGCCAATCGTTATGGCGTCACACCGTTATCGCTCGCTTGCACAAACGGCAACGCGCAGATGGTCGAGTTGCTGCTGAAGTCCGGAGCTGATCCGAACTCCGCGCTTCCCGGAGGGGAAACCGCGTTGATGACAGCCGCCCGCACGGGCAAGGTCGAAGCCGTGAAAGCACTGCTATCCCATGGAGCAAACGTTCACGCCAAGGAAAGCCGGCACGGACAGACAGCCGTGATGTGGGCAGCGGCCGAAGGTCACGTCGAAGTTTTGGAAGCACTGATCAAGGCCGGCGCGGATTTTCGTGCTCGTCTCAATTCGGGATTCACGCCTCTATTGTTTGCGGTCCGGGAAGGACAGATCGGTGTGGTTCGGTCCCTGCTAAAGGCGGGCGCTAACGTGAATGAGACCATCGAGCGAGATACCTCCGGCCGCAGACAGAGTCAGGGTCGGGGGATGCCGCCTGTCGGGACCAGCGCGTTGGTTCTCGCGGTCACGAACGGTCATTTCGAGCTTGCGGCAAACCTGCTGGACGCGGGCGCCGATCCGAATGCAGCCGTCCCGGGATTAACTGCCCTGCACATGATTACCAACGTACGGAAGCCGGGTGGCGGTGACAACGACCCATCACCGCAGGGCTCGGGCACGATGAGTAGTCTCGATCTTGTCAAGAAGCTTGCGGCGAAGGGAGCGAATTTGAACGCGCGCATGACGAAGCGTGTGAATCTGGGACTGACCGGTCTGAATACCCTCGGCGCGACGCCCTTCTTCCTCGCCGCCAAAACCGCGGATGCCGGGCTAATGCGCACTCTGGCCGCGCTGGGCGCCGACCCGCTGATACCGAACGCGGATAACAGCACCCCTTTGATGGCGGCGTCTGGGCTCGGAACGCGCTCTCCCGGCGAAGATGCCGGAACAGAAAGCGAAGTGCTCGAGGCTGTGCAGGCGGCCTTGGATCTCGGGGCCGATTTGAATGCTATCGACAACAACGGTGAGACCGCCCTGCACGGGGCCGCCTACAAGAATCTCCCTGCGGTCGTAGAATTCCTTGCTCGCAAAGGCGCAAAAATCGAAATCTGGAATCAGAAAAACAAGCACGGATGGACCCCACTTACGATTGCAGAGGGCCACCGCTTCGGGAACTATAAACCTTCACCCGTGACCGTGGCTGCGTTTCACCGTGTGATGACCGCAGCAGGAGTATCGCCGGTCGCCGAACCGAAGCCGTCGACTGCGGGTCGAAACAGCAATTACGTTTCCGTCCCCCGATGATCAGCGGTGCACTATCGACGAGAGATCCTATGGTCGCCATAGCCCGTGCCCTTTCTCTAACAACAGAGTCCAACGGTGAGCGAAGTCGCCCCTGCAAGGGCGGTGGCAGTCCGCACGTGGTTCCACGAGGTCCAACTGGTCACGTAGCCGGCCCAGAGCTTCGCGGCGTCGGCGCTCGCCGGGTCGACGGCTGCCAGAGCTTCGTTCTGCGGCACGTTGCACCGGATCGTCACCAGCAGCGTTCCGGCAAGATACAGCAAGCTGCCGGCGAGCAGATAGATGGCGCCGGGTTTGTGCCAGGTTAACAAGGACGAGACAGCCACAAGGAGGCATCCCACGCCCGTTCCAAGAAACGCCACCATGAACACTGGATTGATTACCGCGACATTGACGGATTGCATCGCGGCAATGCCCTGCGCCGGCGGGATACGGGCAAGGGCCTTCATCACGAAGGCCGAAAAAGCAAAGAACACTCCGGCGATGAGCCCGGAACCGAGAGCGGCGAAAAGGGTCAGAGCGGCGAGCAAGCCGTCAGTCATGTTGAAACTCCATTCTTGACCCTACTCTAGAAAATTAGAAGGAGCCCGGAGGCTTACCCAGGCCGTTGCCAATCAGCCCCGCACCGTCCAACATCTAGGCGCCAGTCTCGAGCACGACCCGGAAGCGGGCATTACCGCTCATCATCCGATCGTAAGCCTCGGCAGCTTTATCCAAAGGGAATCTTTCGATGATAGGGCGCACGCCTGACAGGGCGCCGAACTGCAGCGTGTCTTCGGAGTCGATTGCGGCCCCGCTCGCCCATCCGAGAATCGACTGTCTATGCATGATGATTTGCATCGAGGAGACCTTGATGGGCTCGGGCGATACTCCCACCACCAGGAAAGTTCCGCCGTAGCCGAGTCCGCCAATGGCGGCGTTCATCGCATCGGCGTTGGTCACGGTGGCGAGAATCACCTTGGCGCCGCCGAGTTCGGTAAGCGCCTTGGCGACGTCCTGGCTGCGACTGTCAATGTAGTGCGAGGCTCCCAGCTCTTGTGCAAACTTGGCCTTGTCCTCGCCGCGAGCGATGGCAACCGTTCGAAATCCCATCTTTGCCGCGAACTGAACACCGAGATGCCCGAGCCCGCCCATGCCCAGAATCGCCACGAGGTCGCCAGGCCTCGCATCACTCTTTCGCAGCGCATTGAAGGTCGTGATGCCGGCGCAGAGCAACGGGGCTGCTTCGGCGCTCGAAAGCGCGTCAGGAATGGCGGCGAGCGCTTGCGCCGGGATAGCCATGTAATCGGCGTAACCTCCGTCACACGTCACGCCGGAAATCGTGGCTTTCCGGCACAGCACGAAATCTCCCCGACGGCAACGTTCGCACATACCGCAATGGCCTCCATACCATCCGACACCAACTCTTTGGCCGAGGCTCCAGTCCGTTACGCCTGCGCCAATCGCGTCGATCAGGCCAACGACTTCGTGTCCTGGCACGATCGGATAGGGAATGCCGGGCATGTGGCCTTCCTTTGTAATCGAATCGCTATGACAGATGCCGCAGGCCTGGACGCGCAGCCTCACTTGTCCGGGACCCGGAGGCGGCATGTCTCGCATACCGAGTTCAAAAGGCGCGCCCGCGCGTGATACGCAAACAGCTCGTCCTCGTGTTTGAGCACTGTCCATGGATTTATCCTCTCAGTTGTCATGGTAGAGGCAACCAGTTTTCCTGCGCAAGAAGGCACCGGAAAGTTCGTTCCTTACCAAAAAGGAAACTGTGAGGATACAACAAGAGGGGCTTGTTTTCGCTTCCATTGCCGGATAGACTGTGTGGCAAGCTCGATCGCACAAAAGGGGGTGCTCAATGAGACAAAGCGCGTTCTTGATCTTGGTGGCGGTTTTTCTTCCGCCGGCCGCATGGCCGCAGGGCGGCAACAGCACGGTTCGTGGATCGGTTCGGGACCAGGTTCAAGCCGTGGTTCCGGCAGCCACCGTTACCCTGACGAACACCAACACGAACGTGGCAAGAACAAGCCAGAGCAACGAGGCTGGCATTTTTGTATTTCCCGGTGTGATCCCTGGGTCCTATCGCCTGGTAGCAGAGTTTTCAGGCATGCAGCGGTTCGAGGGTAACCTGACGGTGCAGACGGCGCAGGACGCGACAGTCGATATCGTTCTCCAGGTGGCGCAGGCCGCGACAACGGTTGAGGTGAGGGACGTGACACCGTTGGTGCAGTCGGACAGTCCCGCGCTGACCCAGACGCTCGAGCGGCAGCGGATTGAGCAACTGCCCGTGCTGGGGCGTGGGTATCAGAACCTGCTGCAGACAGTTCCGGGGCTCGTTTATTCCAACCATGGTCATCAGACAGGCGGCCGGCCGCTGGCCTATGGCCTGCAGGTGGGATCGACCCAGTTGACGATGGACGGGAACCCTCTCACCGAAGAACATGAGGGCTGGGATGTGGCGCGGTTGCCGGATTTGGACGCGATCCAGGAGCTGCATGTCGAGGTGAACAACTCCTCCGCGAAATACGCGCGCCCGACTACTGTGGTGATGTCGAGCCGGAGCGGCACCAACGCGTTTCATGGAGCACTGTTTTACAACAACCGCAACAGCGGGTATGGTGTGGCGCGGCGTCGCGAGGATTATTACGCGAAGGCGCCCTATGTGAACCGGAATGAGTACGGCCTGTCGGCCGGTGGGCCGCTCTCGATCCCGAAGCTGTACAACGGGAAAAACCGCACGTTCTGGTTTTTCTCCTGGGAAGGAACGCGGTCCAGGATCGACTCGACCACCCAGTTAACCGTGCCGACAGAGGCGATGAAGAACGGGGACTTCCGCGGCTTGATCGATGGGCAGGGGCGGCAATACAACCTGTACGATCCGTTCACTACGGCCCCGGCGACATGGCAGAGGCAGCCGCTGGCCTATCGAGGCATCGCCAACACGATCGACCCGGCCAGGATTAGCCCGGTGGCGAAGTTCCTGTTCAATATCACAAAAGCGCCAACCCACCCGCAGATCAACCCGCTGGTGGGTCCCAACTTTATCGGCGTCTCGCGACGCCCGCTCGAGCAGGAAACTCACAGCATTCGTATCGACCATCGCATCTCGGACAACGACCACATCTATGGCCGGTTCGGCTACAACACGCACTTTGAATCGCTCGGCAGCAACCACGCCAGATTCGAACCGATCTTTGATGACAAGCCGATCGGCCGCTACAGCCGCTGGTGGCCGAATCATCAGATCTCGACGACTTGGATGCACACGTTCTCCCCAACCATGACCAACGAGGTTGTCGCCACCGGAACGCGGGACTACAAGATCGGCGGCTCCGGATATAACGCCGGCTACCCTGTAAACTTTGCCGCCGAACTCGGACTGCCAAACCCGTTTGGCGCGAGAAACTGGCCGGCCATCACGAGCGTGGGGCCGGGCGTTACCGGCGAATACGGGTTCGGTTTGGAGTCCTCGCCTTTCTTTCAGATCGTCAACTACGTAACCTTCCAGGACAACGCCACGAAGGTGGTGAGGAAGCACGAACTCAATTTTGGCTACCACTATCGGCTCTACGACATGCCTAGAGCAACCCCTTCGACGGCGGGACCCTTCGACGCAGCGACACAAGCTACGTCGCTTTACGATCCGGCTTCGACGCCAGTCAACCCGATCGCGCGGCCGTTCACGGGATTTGGGATTGCGAACCTGTATCTAGGGGTGCTGAACTACAACACTACATTCCGTCGGCCCACGGCGTTCCTGCGGAGACACGAACATGCACTCTATTTCCAGGACAACTGGAAGGTGGCTCCGCGCCTGACGCTGACCCTGGGCCTGCGGTACGAGGTTCGCACTCCGCTGCAGGACCGGAACGGCCTGATGCTGAGCTTCGACTACGACAAAAGGGCGTACGTCCTCGGCGCCGGCCTGAATCACTTTATCGAGCGGCAGGCAATGCTGCCGTCGATTGTGGCGGCTTTCGAGAAGTTCGGCGGCAAGGTCATCAATTACAAGGACGCGGGACTGCCGAGGGGTATGGTGAACATGAACTGGAAGCAATTCGGGCCCCGGGCGGGATTCGCCTACCGGGCGTTGGACGGACGAAAAGCGTTGGTGTTGCGGGGTGGCTACCGCATCTCCTACTATCCGGAAGTGACTACAACGGTCTACAATGCGATCAACAATCCGCAAATCGTTTCGGGGAGCTTCTTAAACAGCGTGACGAGCACACCTCTCTCGCCGGACGGGCTGCCGAACTACGGACTGCGCAGCGTGCCCCAGTACATCGCGGGTGTGAACACGCCGAGCTCGATCATCAATACCAATGATACGCGCCTGATCACGCGGGGTAATTTCTCGGCGATGCGCCTGGATCCCAACCTGGTTGACCCGATGGTGCACGACTGGAACATCACGCTCGAAAAGGAGGTGATGGCCAACACTGTAGTGCGGATTGGCTATTTGGGAAACCACACGGTGAATATGAGCCAGGCGGTGAACCTCAACACCTCCACACCGGAGTACATCTGGTATGCGACGCAGAGGCGTCCTCTGCCGACCGGTGAATTTGCCAGCGTGGCGACGCGGCCGTACGATCAGCAGGTCTACGGCAACATCGACACGATTCGCAGCGGCGGCTTCGCCTGGTACAACGGGGTGCAATTGGGGATCGAGCGGCGCTTCACCCAGGGATTCGGCTATCAGATGTTCTACGATATGGCCAATGCGATCGAGGCAACCGGCGCGCTAATGGGTTTGAACCAGTTCCTGCCGGGAGCGGTGCCGACCGATCTCGATGAGCGCACCCGGTTTCTGAATTACAGACGCGAACCCGATCCTCCGTTCAGTGGCACCGGCGTTGGCGCCCCCAAGCACCGGGTCCGATGGAACTTCATTGCCGATTTGCCGGTCGGGCGCGGCAAGAAGTTCGGCGGCAACTCTCGCGGCGCGCTGGAAAAACTCATTGGCGGCTGGCAGATCGCGGGAACCGGATTCATGGTGAGCCGATACTGGGCTCTGCCGACTAACGTCTACCCGACCACAGGAAATCCGATCGAGATCTATGGCTACAAGTACCCGATCGAAGACTGCACCAGCGGAGCCTGCTTCCCAGGCTACCTGTGGTGGAACGGTTACATTCCGTCCAACCGGATCAACAGCAGAGACGCCAGCGGTAGACCAAATGGGATTATGGGCGTGCCGGCCAACTACAAGCCGGCCGCGCAGCCGCTGATCCCTTGGGGCTCGACGGCCTTGCCGCCGAACGCTCCGCCCGGAACGAATCTGCAGCCGTTCTGGGACACCAACAATGTCTGGGTTCCGTTGAGTAACGGCACCGTGCAGCGGACTACGTTCAACGACAACCTACACCCTTGGCGAAACCAGTACTTCCCTGGCCCGTTGCAATGGTTCCAGGACGTATCGCTGTTCAAATTCGTCGCCCTGAGCGAGCGGGTGACCCTGCGGTTCAATGTGGACTTTTTCAACGTGTTCAATCACCCCAATAACCCCACGGGAGTGTCGGGGAATGGCGTGCTGGATACACGGAACTCGGGCGGTCCGGCGCGGCTGACGCAGTTGGCGCTAAGGCTGACTTGGTAGGACGGTGAGGACCTTCCAGGAGCTTGTCGCTCCGGCGATCTCGCTTGCGGTCCAGGCTCCTGCCGCTAGCTTGAGGTGATTCTGCCGCTGATCTTTGAATTCTAAGGGTTTGCCTAGCTTTCGTAGCTTGAGAAAGCTAGTGCGTGGTGTGCGGATGTGGCGGAATTGGCAGACGCACTGCCTTGAGGTGGCAGCGGGAGCAATCCCGTGGAGGTTCAAGTCCTCTCATCCGCACCATAGATTCCGAAAACCCTCTTCGAGTTCAGTCCTAACCGCTTCGCATGATCCCGTCGACGGAGTGCTTATGATATCTTATGGTGCTGGAGTGCGTACGGATGGAAGACTCTACAAAACCGCAAAGTGACAAAACTGGGGCCGGCGCGGCGGCAGCGTTCGAACCGGTTTTTGACTCGTTTATTTCTTACAATCGTGATGACGCTGCTGCCGTAAAGCAGATTGCTCAAACATTAGCCTCCAAAGGGATCAAGGTATGGCTGGACGAGTGGAACTTAGTTCCAGGAGAGGTGTGGCAGTCGCAGATTGAGAAAATACTGAAAACGTGCAGAACTATCGTCGTTGTGGCTGGGCCCAGCGGCATGAGTCCATGGCAGCGCGAGGAAGTTCGGGCCGCAGTAGCGCGTCGCGTCGCAGAGACCCGGGGGCTTGTACGAGTCATTCCTGTTTTACTCCCAAAATCTGACAGCCGCGCTCTTGAAGACGATGCCCCGTTCCTGTCGGCAACCACGTGGGTTCGATTTTGGGAGTCGGTTGATGATGAAGAGCAGATCCACAGGCTAGCGTGCGGAATTCGTGGGCTTCAGCCAGGACCGTGGACGAACGTCGATCCAGATGAACGTAAGCAGTGCTATTTCGTGATCGACGGCACGTTCGATCATGTCGACCAGGCTAAGATCGAGAGCTTGATGGAGAAGTTACGCCAATACTCAGGCGACGCCAGCATAACCGTTAGAGACATCAGGCGCGGGTCAATAGTCTTGGTGATTGATGGAACCGCTATCGGACTCGAGCGCCTTGACTATTTATTTCGAACCGGACAGCTAAGCGAATTGTTGAGTCGTGAAAACGACCTTCAAATCGAGATTCAGGAGATTCACGGTGCTGCAGCTTCAGAAGGCGGTGCAGTAGCATCGAGCGTATAACGAGTCGCCTGGTACTTCAAATTCCCGCAACCCAAACCGGCTGGCCCTTGCACATCGCGGACCCACTTTGAAGTGTAACCAAGAGTGTAACCACTTTGGGATAACACGGGATACTGGCGGATAACTACATCTCAGCGAAATCAGTAAGTTAGGCTCGTAGGATACCCAGCGATACACTCGATTTTCGCTTGAGGTGGCAGCGGGAGCAATCCCGTGGACGTTCAAGTCCTCTCATCCGCACCATAAAACCGGGATAGGAGATAGAGGCTTCCAATAGTGCCCTCCTGGGGTACGCTCGGGGGGCGAGCCTGGGACTGTTGCGCTGGCGTCCGCTTGGCTCGTCTCCGGTTAGGGCGTTTTGCGGCTAACTAAGTGCAAAATCGTGCTTCGCGGGGGGATAATGCGCCAGAGGCCGCGAGGGAAGTGACCCGCCAGCCGGATTGCCCGCGGTCGCATCTGGAATCACCGGGCGCCGGTCCCAGACGAGACAGTTCTGGCGCTCTGCTCGGGCTCGCGGATCGAAGCAATCTAAAGGCTGCTGCTTAGCCCTTCTCAGATGCCGGTCTGGCCAGGCGCCTACGCAAGGAATTACCAGAAAGTGAGGCGCGCCAGAGTCTCGATGACGATCCGTTTTTGCTCGTCGTCGAACTGCTCCCACAGGCACGTCTCCGGGATGGGGATGTCGGTGAAGTTCAGATTCAGTTGCGGCATGATCCTCCTGGGCTGCCCCCGATGTTACCGACACATCGGTGGCGCGGCGCAGGAGGGCATCGGCGAGACCGCCAAGACGCAGCAGATCATCGAGTGAGCCGACCAGTTCAGGAGTCTGGGATGCGCCGGAGGTGCTCTTGAAGTCCGTCCAGGCGGCGGGGATCAGCGACTTGCTGCCGTCCGGTAGAATGAGCACGAACTGCAAGCTGCCCGGCATGCGGGCTTGCCGAAGGACCTCCGGAGATTGTCCATGGAACGGAGGATGCCGACGCGTGATGGTCACGCGTTCGGGAAAGAACTGATGTTGGATCTAGACGCGAATCTAGCGAATGAGTAAGATTGGACTGCGAGTGTTCTTATGCTTCTCGTCATCTTCGCACTCATGGCCGTGGGTGGTTGGCTTCAAGCCCAAACCCTCGCTGATGGGATCCGGGCCATCGAGGCCGGCCGCCTGGACGAGGCCGAGCGTATCCTCTCCGCGGTTGTGCGCCAGCACTCCGATTCCTTCGAGGCCAACTTCTACCTGGGTTTGGTGCATTTCCGCGCAGACCGTTCGGAAGCGGCTCGTCCGCTGCTCGAGCGCGCTACCAGCCTATCGCCCGCGAGCGCAGAGGCCTGGAAACTGCTCGGGCTGGTGACTACATCGACTGGCAAGCTCGATGACGCTGCACATGCACTCGGTAAAGCTTGCGAGTTAGCTCAGAATGACGAGGAAGGTTGCTACTACTTCGCCCGCAGCCTCTTCGTCCTCGGCCGTTACGAAGCGGCGCGCGAGCCGTTCGAGAGGGCGTTGCGCGCGGCACCGAAGCCAAAGCTATCCAAGGTCCATCGAGCTGTTGCACTGAACTTCGCTGCCCTCGGCTCGCAGGCGGAAGCGGAACAGCACTTTCTTAAGGCCGTACAACTCAACGACCGCGCGATGGGCAAGGATGAAGATCCGCGAGTCGACTATGGAGCTTTTCTATTTCGGCAGGGTCGGACGGAAGAGGCCCTTCGCCCCCTCGAGCAAGCTGTTCGCGACGCACCTTCCTCGGCGCGAGCAAATGCGGAATGGGGGCGAGTCCTGCTGCAACTGGGTAGACTGGATGCCGCGGCCACGTGCCTTGAAAAGGCGGTTGCACACGAACCGGGCAATTGGAGCGTTCGTCTTCTGCTCGGCCGTGTCTATCTCCGGCTCGGGAGAACGAGCGAAGGAGAGAGAGAAATGCGCTTGGGCGAAGAAGGCTGGAAACGCAAAAAATAGACAGGCAAAAAATAGACCGTTGCGACGGCATGGACAGGTGTGATAACCATCAGGTGGGAACTCTTGCTTATACCTTTCGCCCTACTTGTCATTGTCTTGTGTCCCGTGTGGGCGCAAGAAAGTCCCTTCGGAGCGGGCCTCTACCAGGTGCTGGAGAAGGCTGAGTGCCGTTCTTGCCACAATCCGGACGGCGTGGCATCGGTCACGCGCCTCCAATTCCCGGAACCCGACGCCCCGCCCGAACGGATCGAGGCGTTCGGAAGATCGCTTGTCACGCTCATCGAGCGGGAACGTCCGGACAGCTCGCTGTTGCTGAACAAGCCGACTAACCGTATCCCGCATGCCGGTGGAGAGCGGATCAAGCCGGGTAGTCCGGATGAGGTGGCCCTGAAAGCATGGATTCGAAGATTGGCACAGCTTTCCGGTGTCGAGTTGACCGCCGCGCTGAAATATCGTGAGGAAGAGGCTGGCGGAGCGGGGCATGTCCGTCCGCGAGCGGACCTAAGGCGCCTGACACACAGCCAGTTCAACAACACGGTTCGCGATTTACTGGGAGACCAGACCGCGCCGGCCAACCAATTCCCACCCGAGGACTTCACTAACGGCTTCCGGAATCAAATGCAGTCCCAGAGTCTCTCGCCTCTGCTAATCGAGGGCTATAGTGCCGCCGCCGAAAGACTGGCTGCCAATGCCTTCCGCGGTGGCGATACGCGCGGGCTGATCCCGTGCAAACCGTCGGCCGCCTGCCGCTCGCGGTTTGTTCGCGAGTTCGGGCTCAAGGCGTTCCGGCGGCCTCTGGAGGTGGCGGAGCAAAAGCGATACGAAGCTCTGCTGAGCCGTGAGAGCGACTTTCTGAAGGGCGCGCAGCTTGTGATCGAGGCGATGCTCCAGTCGCCGAATTTTCTCTTCCGGCTCGAGGAAACATCCCATCCGCTGTGGAAGGGATACGCAACGGCAAGCCGGCTTTCCTATGCGATCTGGGACAGCATGCCGGATTCGGAGTTGCTCGCAGCGGCCGCTCGCGGCGAACTTGCCACGCCGCCCGGCGTAGAAAAAGCCGCAAGGCGCCTCCTGGATCACCCGCGCGCTCGCGCAGCGTTCGACGAATTCGTCAGTCAGTGGATGCGCTTCGATCGTATCCTGACCGCGAGCAAGGACCGGCGCCGGTTTCCGCAGTTTACGCGGGATACAGCGTTGGCGATGACCGAGGAAGCGCGGTTGTTTATCGGCGACCTCGTTTGGAACGACCGCAACTTCATGGATCTGTTCCTCGCCGACTACAGTTTCGTGAACGGCGATCTGGCTGCGATTTACGGAGTGCCGGCTCCAGCCAAAGAGTTCGACCGCGTGGCGTTCCCCGCGGGATCCGACCGGGCGGGGGTACTCGGGCAGACCCTGTATCTCGCTATCACGGCCAAGCCCGACGATTCGTCTCCCACTGCGCGTGGGCTGTTTGTCCGGGAGCAGTTCCTTTGCCAGCACGTGCCCGAGCCACCGCCAGGAGTGAATACGAATCTCCCACCGGTGACTGAGGCAAAGCCGCAGACCAATCGCGAACGAATGTCCGAGCATGCAACCAACCCGAGTTGCGCCACCTGCCACAATCTGATCGACCCGATCGGTTTCGGCTTCGAGAGATTCGACGCCGTTGGCGCAAAGCGCGACAAGTTCGCGCTGATGTTCGGGACGGGACGGCGCGGTGGCGGCAATCGGCAGGCTCCGCCGAAGACGATCCATCTCGAAATCGACGCAGCGGGATACGTAGCCGGAATTCCAGACTCGCGGTTCTCCTCTCCGTTGCAACTGGGAGCGGTGCTGGCGAAGAGCGCGCAATGCCAGGAGTGCATCGTGAAGCAGTACTTCCGGTACATTGCGGGACGGCTGGAGACGCCCGCGGATCGTCCTGTGATCCGAAAGGTGCTGGATGATTTTCGAGGCTCGCAATTTCGCTTCAAAGAGCTTATAGTGTCATTAGTACGTCTGAGAGAATTTCCAAGCGCAGGAGGCAGTGTTAATGTCGCAAGTCATTACCAAACGCGTTAGGCTTTCCCGCCGGGCTGCATTGAAAGGACTCACGGCGTCGGGGGCGCAGATTCTGGTAGGGCTCCCGCCCCTGGTGTCGATGTTCAATTCGAACGGCACAGCGTACGCGGCCGGTGCGGCCGCCGGCGCCGCGAAAGTCGAAAAGGCCATCGAGAGCCGCTTCGTGCTCTGGTTCAACGGGAACGGTATCCCGGAGCGATACTGGATTCCATCTGAGGAAGGCGCCAGTTATCGTACGACGCCGTGCCTTGCCCCGCTTGCGCCGTTTCGCGCCGATACTCACATCATTAGCGGCCTCGACAACGCCGCCGCGTCTTCTCCCGGCCCCGGCAACGGGCATCACAAGTCCATGAGCGGGCTGATGAGCTGCATGCCGTTCAGCGGCCGTGGCGCTAGCGGGCCGTCGATCGACCAGGCTATCGCCGCGAAGCTCGGCGGCGAATCGAGATTTCGCTCGCTGCAGATCGGTGTCTCGCAGGAGTCGTTCGGCGAGAGCATCCAGCGAAACATGAGCTGGGCGGGATACGAGCGCGCCTTGCCTCCGGAGATGATTCCACATAAGCTCTTCGACCGCCTGTTCGGCGAGCGCGAGGAGGGGTGGGTGAACCGCAAGCGCAGCATCCTCGATGCCGTGCGGCTGGATGCGACTGGGCTGAAAAAGAAGCTGCCTTCCGACGATCAGACGCGGCTGGATGAGCATCTGTCGGGCATCCGCGACCTGGAGCGGTCCGTCGCAGGTCTGCCACCCGAATACCAGCGCGTCGATCCACCCGACTTTGACGGTGATATGAAGGACTGGCCGCGCATCGCGAAGCTCCAGAGCGACCTGCTGGTACAGGCGCTGGCCACCCGCCAGACGCGCGTCGCGTCTTATATGTTGACCAAGTGCCAGGGATTGTCCAGATTCCCATGGCTCGGCTATACGTCGGCCCGGCATCATGACTACACTCACGCCGACGGAAGAGCGCCGGGAGCCGACGGAGTGGAAGGCCAACGTGTTTTGCGCGACATTTGCAGATGGCACGTCGAGGAGTTTGCGTATCTGGTGGCCAAGCTGAAGTCGATCGCGGAAGGCGATGGCACTCTGTTCGATCACTGTTGCCTGGTATACGTTCACGAGCACGCCGAGGCCAATCCGCATAAGAACAGCGGACTGGCAATGATCCTTGCCGGTGGCATCGGCCGCTTGGCGAAGGGGCGTCACACAAGGATAACCGGCACGGTGGGCGACCTTTACCTGACACTGGCGGACGAGGTGATGCGGGCCGGATTGAGTAAGTTCCCCACGGCCACGAAACGGTTAAGCTCCGTTTTGGCGTGATGGTTAGATCACGAGTAGCCAAGCGTCCTCGCGAGCGACGCCGCACGCTGAAGCGTGCGCCGCGAACAGTGGGTCTTCTCTTCATAGCTGGTTGTCTGGTCGCGCCGCTCGACGCCGCGCAAGAAGCCGATCTCCAGGATGAAACGGGAAAGACCATCGTCCGGTACGTCATCGAAGTCCCACCGGACATCGCGCACGCCGGTACCGCCAATCCTGCCAGGCAGGTCGGATTGATCCTCTGCTTCCAGGAGCATGACACGCCAACCGGCAACGATCTGTTCCCTGTGCGCCAGTCATTGTTACGACAGGGGCTACTGGACAATTACGTGCTCCTGGCCGCTGCACCTCAAAGCCGGAAATTCGGACCTGCCGACCACCAGCCGTTAGAGAAGCTGATCGCATGGGCGAAGAAGAACTATCCCATCAATCCGCGCCGCGTTTATATGTACGGAAAAGGCGAGGGCTCCAAGATTTCGATGGAGTTCATGATGACGCACCCTAACATCGTCACCGCCGCGATAGGGTACAGTTGGGGCGCCTGGTTGATGCCTTCGGAGTTGAAAGAGCCGCTGGATTTCGTGAACGGCGCCCCCGAGATCTACCTTAACCTTGGCCGCAGGGATTTGGCGAATCACGTCTCGTGTGTTCGTGACTCCTATCTGCGACTGAAGGCCAAAGGATACCACCTCATCTACCGCGAGTTTGATGAACTCGGAGACAGAACCTATCACCCCACGAGTAATGACGACGCCCTTGCCTGGGCGACACGGCAGAGGAACAAGAACATTGCGCCTTCTGCGGAGGAGATGAAACTGCTGAAGGCTTTCAGTGGTGCGGCGCCCGCGCCGGCCGGCGGCTACTATCCAACCCTGGCCCTTGTCGGCGGAGCACCTGCGGGCGCGATCCTGCAGAAGCTGTTCGAGTCGAAGGACGCGAATGTCCGCGCGGCAGCGGCGGAAACGTGCAACCATGCTGTTTTCAGTAACGCCACGACTGCGGCCCTCACTAAGCTGATTTCGGATCCTTCGATCAGAGTGCGGCAGAAGACGATCCGCGCACTGGCGATGTATGCCAACTGGCGCTACGAGGCCGCCCAGAAGGCGTTGATCCAGCTCGCCACTGATAAGAACGCCGATCCTTTTGATCGCCTCAACGCCACGGATGCGATGGGCTATGCAGTCAGGCTTCAGGTGAGGGGCGTCCGTCAGGACCCGCCGATGTTTCATGCGTTAGTCTCACTGCTCCGCGATAAAGAGGAGCCCGTACGTTCCACGGCAGCCGGCATTCTCGCCCCGGTCTACGAACCCAGCGGCGAGGGCGCTCAACGGCGAAGGGCTCCCGAGGGTGGTTGGGAGAAGTGGCTGGACGAGATCACTACCAAGGAGATGGGTGCTCTGAAGAATTACGAAGTCTGCGGGTTTGGAAAGACCAGTCAAGGGAAGACCTATTCGGCGAACGGCGGGACACAGGAGCCGGTGGATCTTTTCTGCCTGGGTGGGTCCGCCGTGATAGGCAGCGGCAAGAAAGAGCTCGCCACGGCTTTCCAGTACACGTTGAAGGCTGCGGAACAGGGTTATGTCGCGGCGCAGTCGGCCGTGGCCATGATGTATGCCAACGGCAAGGGCGCGCAGCAAAGCTATCCTGAGGCCGGGAAGTGGTGGATCAAGGCGTCTGAGGGCGGCGACCTCATGGCGGCTAGATATGCCTGGAACCTTTACCGCAATGGCGAAGGAGTTGAGCGGAATTCGACGATAGCGAACCAATGGGCGAAGGTCATAGGTGAGCCAATTCAGATGCCGAGGGCCAATAGGACTTCGAATCCGGCCAATTCGAGTCCTCCAGGCGCGCAGCGGTCGGGCGCGCCTCCTCAGTGACCGCGACAAAGGCGAACGTCCTACTAACGCTTCTGGGCACGGCATTTGCTCTCCAACCCCTCCACGGACAGACTGCGCCGGAACCAATCAAGCTCGGCTCGGTGATTCTGAGCGGGAGTATTCGCAGCCGCATCGAAGCTTGGGAGTGGTTCACGCCGAACAGCGGCAACCCAGGCTACGCATTCATGGGCAACCACCTGCGGCTGAATTTCAGTAGACCAGGAAAGAGATTTGATTGGACCATCGAACTGGCATCACCGATCCTACTCGGACTTCCCGACGACGCAGTAGCCGCTGGCCAGCAAGGCCAGCTCGGCATGGGCGGCAGCTACTTCGTCGCGAACGATCGGAAGAGCAATGCCGGCTCGCTCTTCCCCAAACAGGTCTTCCTTCGCATCAAGAGCAGGGACACGAGCAGCCTGCGCATCGGGCGCTTTGAATTACAGGACGGCAGCGAGGTCACCGCCGCGAATCCCACTATGGGCGTAATCAAGCGGGACCGGGTACATCAGCGACTCATCGGTCCATTCGTGTTCACCCACGTGATGCGCAGCTTCGACGGGTTTCACTACACATTCACCAAGCCGAGAATCAGCTACAACAGCCGTGGACATTTGGTTACCAGGCCCGCTCGGGCGGCGGAGCGCGCAGCCTCGCCAATCTGTATGACTTGAGTACCGATATCGGCGCCGGCCCGCATGCGACCTTTACCCTCTACTGCGGCTTCGCTCAAGGCAAGTCCGTAATTCAGGAGATTTACCCTCGCGGCAAGAACGCTCACCTTGGCTACGCCGAGGTCACCTACCGGTTTTGAAGCCCTGCCACGCTCCTACCAGATCAGCTTGAACCCAAACTGTATGTTGCGGGGCAGGTTGCTATTAGTGGATGAGACCGCAGCCCTGGTCAACGTTCCGAAACTCGAGTTCTCCGGATTGGTGTTGAAGCCCTGCCGGCTGTGCACGTATGTGTTCATGATGTTGAACGCCTCCACGCGGAACTGGAACGATACTTTCTCGGTGATCGACGTCGTCTTGTTCAGCGATACGTCAGCCGTCGGAGCACTGTGGAGGCGAATCCGCCCATCCCGGGCGGGCGCGTTTCGGGCCGCACCATAGCGCGGCATGACCAGCCAGTTGTAGTCCGTGCAGCCCGCCTGTGTGCTAGCCGGCACCATGGTGATGGAGCCATTATCGTTCCAACGCGCCGCGCAGGTCGCGTGACCCTTCACGATCGGCGCCGACCAGTCGACATCGGCCAGCGTGGCGTCCTTGACATAAATCGCGTTGGCGGGAAGGCTTGCCGGCCATCCGGACTGATACTGGAAGATTACCGAGTTCTCCCAGCCACTGGCCAGGCGACTCCAGAAGCCATGCGAAGTGTTCAGGAAGCGCCGGCCGCGCCCGAACGGCAACTCCCAGACGCTGGCGACGGAAATGCGATGCGGAGTGTCGCGCGTGAACAAGCTCCTCTGCGGGATCAACCGTTGCTCGTCCATCCAGCCCACCTGCTCAATCATCTTGGATAGCGTGTAGGCAAGGAGCAGGCTGAGCCCGCCCTTCTGGCGGGTCTCGTACTGGACCTGCAATGAGTTGTACCAGGTTGCGCTGTCGTTCCGGGTGACGTTCGTCAGGCCGCCGAAGTGAGGATATGGATTTGCCAGAGAGGCGCGCGATACCCTGGGGCTGGTGTACAGGGACGTTCCTTCGAAAGGAGCCAATCCGAAGAATGGATTGGTGAGCTGTTCGTCGCAGTAGAGCGGATTCCCGCCCTCGGCCAGGTTGCACTGCCGCCGGAAGCTCACGGGATAGATATTTTCGGCGAGACTGTCCTGCAGGTTGTGTCCTCTGCTACCGGCATAGGTCAATTCGAGGTTGGACCGTCCGGGAAGCTCATACTGAAATCCGAACGAGAACTGGTTCACATAGGGAAGCTTGAAGTTCGGATCGACGAAGCTGAATCCGCGCCCCAGGAAGGTCAGCAGGCCTTGTGAAGCTCCCGGTGGTTTCCGGACTCCCTGGGGAAACGGGTCATTGATGAGGTTGCGAATCGGCGTGCGGCTGCTGTCCAGGGAGTTGATGATTGGCGTGTTGACGGTGAAACCGTTCGTCTGAATGAAATTGTTATTGGGATTGATATAATAACGGCCCCATCCGCCGCGCATAACAAGCTTTGGAGTGAGCTGATAGGCGAAACCAACGCGCGGCTGTAACGCTCGCTTGTAGGTATTGGCCGCCTCCCGAGGCACACCATTCACGCCTGCAAACAAGAGCCCGCCGCGGAGCGTGGGCAGGCCGGGAAACTGCGCCTTGTTCACCATGCTGTCGGCGGGGTTTGTTGCGTTGCGGTCGAAGGAGCGGTTGAGACGATTGAATCGCTCGTTGGCCGGAATGTTGAAATCCCAGCGGAATCCGAAATTGAGCGCGAGTTTTCTTGTCACGCGCCAGTCATCCTGGATCCAAGGCGCATAGTACTTGTACAGGTTGATCGGGAAAGCGTTGTACTGCGTACTTCCCCCGCTGGGAGTGCCGAGCAGCCACGAAGCGATCGAATGGCCGCTGAGGGCATCGGCGCGGGCGTAGTCTCTCTGCGTCCAGCCGGCGTTCGCCGACAGAGACAGCACGTCACCGGTGTTCTGATTTGCATACTGAATCCACCGCATGTCGATGCCAGTCTTCGTGGTGTGGCCGCGCCAGACGACGGACAGGGTGGGGTGGAACGCGCCGTTGTTGGTCACGTTGCGGTTGGGGTACATGCCGATCGTCTGGTAACCGGTCCACTGATATACACCGAAGAAAGCTCCGCCAGGAAGCTGGCTCACCAGGGACTGAGGCAACCCAAGCGTAGTCATATCAAAGCCGACGTTATTGTCGCCTCGTTCTCCTTCAATGAACCGGCTATAGGAAAGCCGCCAGTTCAGGATCGTGCGCGTGCTGATCATGCTGGTCCAGTCCACGACGTAGGCGTCGTTGATGCGGAAGTGCGGCAGCGAGCCTCTCTCTCCCACCCCGGTGATCACGCTGCCAAAGTCGTAGCCAAACTGCGTCCGGTCGTTGCTGGCGTGCCGGAAGAACATTCGATGTTTCGCGTTGAAGTTATGGTCGATCTTCACGGTGAAGTTGTAAAAGCTATCGGCGTCCGTCGCTGACGAACCAGTGAAGAAGAAGTTGTCCTGAGCGTAGTTGGAGCCAGGAGTTGTAGTGTTCGGCGCCGGATGATAGCTCAGGATCTTCCTAGCAATCGGATTGATCAGGTTCTGCGGGATTCGATTATCCGCGAACGGATCGCGAATCCAGGTTCCATTCATGTCCCGCCCGGTGAACGGATCGAAGATGGCGATCCTGCGTCCCTGGCCATCCACCAGTTTGGTGAAGTCTCCAGCCTGGAATTCAGGCGCCGGCACCGAGGCCGTGAATGGACGCGGTGTTCCTTCGCGGTACCGCTCATAGTTGACCATGAAGAAGCTCTTATTACGCCCGTCGTAAAGCTTTGGCAGAATCACCGGGCCGCTGAGCTGGATCCCGTACTGGTCCAGGTAATGCGCATCCCTTGGCTTTCGGGCGGCATTGTTCTGGAATGAAGCCGCATCCAGCCACTCCCGTCGCAGGAATTCATAAGCGGTTCCATGGAAAGTGTTCGTGCCGCTCTTGAGCGAAACGTTAATGATGCCGCCGCCGGTGTGCCCGTACTGCGCGTCATAGGAGTTGGTTTGAATCTTGAACTCCTGGACGGAGTCGACCGGCGGCACCAGGGCAATGTTGTTACCGCCTGCCTGCGCGTTGTTCGGTGCGCCGTCCAGCAGGAATTCGTTGGTGCGATTCGGGCTGCCGTTAATGTGCCACGAGGCAATGGCGCCGTTATCGAACGGCCGCTCCCAGACCGCCTGCCCGCTGAAACTGACGCCGGCCACCAGCCGCCCGAGCATGAACGGGTTGCGCCCGTTGATGGGAAGCTCATGCACACGCTTGGTATCGATGACGCCACCCCGGTCCGCCTTGGACGTTTCCAGAAGGGGGGCTTCCGTCGTAACGGTAACCTGCTCGTTGAGCGAACCGACCTCCAGCAGGATGTCGACCGTCATGACCTGGTTTACGCCAAGCACAAGCCCACTCCGGCTGAACTTCCTGAACCCCGGTACTTCCACATTCACACTGTAGGCGCCGGCGCGCAGGAAGGGAACAGTGTAGCTGCCTGTGCCGCCGGTCATTACCCGCATTGACTGGTTTGTCTCGGTGTTGACCACTTCAACTGGGACGTTTGGGACGGCGGCGCTGGAGGAGTCGAGGACGCGGCCCGTCAGGGTGGCTTGCGCAGTCTGGCCCACCATTGGAGCACAAACGACCAGACTGAAGATGCAAGGCAAACAGAACCTGTTATTCATTACTGCCCCTTCCGATTGCAAAATAAGTCGTGACAGCGATGGGAAGGATTTTTTCAAAGCGGAACCGCCGTGTCAAGGGCCGGAATTGCACCGGAATTGCCACCTGAAGAGTACTAGATCCTTCGATCCAGTCTGCTCGGGACCTCCGCCCCTGCTCGATGACTTCCGTTCTGGCGAACCTGTACCGGCACATTGTGTCTTCACGTCTATCCCATCCCACACGACTTCCTCATACCATCGGGAAGAAATGGTCCGAGATCACCGGTCAGTTTGGGCGCGATACCGGGCGCTGTTCGCGGGCGCGACGGTTTTCTTTGTCGCCGGAATCTGCCTTTGCATTTACCTGCAGCATCGGGAGGTCCGCGATCATCTGGTGGCTAAAAAATCGTTCCACGACGCGGCCTACACCGGCGCACAGGTGTGGTTCGCCTCGGATTCGCTCCTGATTGCCGCCTCGCAGAACGGGTCCACCCTTACGTTTCGCCGCTGGTCGCCTTGGGAGGGCTGGAGGACCACGCCGGTCTCGATCTCGATCGACGCGAACCGCACGCGGTGGGCGGTTTCCCCGGACGGGGAGAGAATCGCCTGGATTCGCGACAATCATCTTCATTCTGCGGCGGTGGATGACACCCGCTCCGAACCTTCCTTGGCGCACCTTGATTCGGCCGCCTCTACTGTGGCGCTGGCCGTTCACGGCAATTCGGTGTATGTGGTCTACAACCGATCGACGATCGAGCGCCGCTCGTTTGCCGATCTTCGTGTGCTGGGCAGCCAGCCGCTGGATCTTCCCGTCGTGGACAAGGTATCAGTGCATGGCGACTACATCGCGGTGACGTCGACGGGCCATCGCAGGGCACGGTTGTACCGCCTTCTCGACGACAGTAACCCCGCGCTGGTGGAAGACCGCACGACACCAGACGGCGCCTTCGATCTCGTGATGCCTGCTCCGGGCCAGGTTGCGATTCTCCTTCCGGCTGGCGTTCAATACCAAGGATTCACGAGGAATACGTTTGGGGCTCCACGATCTTTGGCGGTCGGCCACAACCATTGGCTGCTCGCCGCCGGAGAGTTTCCGGGAGTCCTGGTGAACCGTCGTAACGGAAGTCCGTACACGATTACGGACTGCGAAACGAACTCCACCATCGCTGCGTCGGCATCCTATCTAGCTTGCGCGAACCAAAGCGGCATCGCGCTGTACCGTTTGGAGGTTGAGAAGCGGCTCACCGGCCGCGGCCAGTTGTTCGTTTATCTCGGCATCTCCCTTCTGTCTCTGACAGTGCTGTTGTTGATGTTGTGCTTATATAGCGAATTCCGAATCCTTCATCTCTCCAAGCAGGCGCAACAGTCCGCGATGGATCCGCTTCCTCGTCCGCCGGAAGATCTGGTCGAGGCGCTAGCTTCGGGTCAGGCGGTGCTCTATGCTGGAGACGAGCTCAGCGCGCTCTCCGGATTTCCCCGACGCCGCGAATTCATCGAGTATCTCATCTGGAGCGCGGCGGCCGAGTCCTGGCTGACCGTGGAACAATCGCAGAAGCTGGCGGCGCTGGCGCTACGGGGTAAGCACGAACAGGCGCTGAATCAGCTTGTGGAGGACGCCAAGGGCAGCCAACCTAACCTTCTGCTTGCTACTTACCGCACGACGTTCGCGAGAATGGCCAATCTCAGTCCCGCCCACGTGGCCTTGCGCGAGCTTCCCTGGGCCGCCGCCATTACGTCCAACTATGATTTCCTGCTCGAAAAAACGTTCGAGCACCTTTCTTTCTCAGCCATCCCGCTCAAACCGTCTCCCTCGCTCTACGAGAACGGACAACTGGTGCGATTCTTTCTGCTGAAATTGAACGGCAATCCTGAGCGTCCAACGACGCTCAACCTCTGCCACGACGACCTCGTGCAGGCGTGCGAGGATTGTCATGATCTTACGAAGGCGGTGAACTGGCTCTTTCGTCACCGGACACTCGTTTTCATCGGCTGTTCGCTCGAGACGCTCGTGGAAGAGCTCCGCTTCCTGCAACCGCCGGAAAATCCTGAGCGCCGTCACTTCGCCGTGGTTTCCGGGAAATCCAAATCCTGGAAGAAGCTCGCCGCGCAATTGGAAATGCGTTACGGCATCACTTCGATGGTATGCGATGAGCGCCACTTCGCGGACGAACTCCCCCGGTTTCTGGAAGAAGTGAATCATCAGCTCCCACGCGTCGCCGCGTGATGACGGTGGGGCGAGGCGGCCCTGACTCGAACGAACACTGGTAAGGCAGTTGCTTAGACGCTAGCAGTTGCGATACAACTCGACTGCATGAAGAGCATTCCCTTGCCGGTTTTCGTCTTTCTATCCGTGACGGCGGTGGTTCCGCTCCAGGCGCGCGACCCTCTGCCTCAGCGAATTGCACGAACGGACCCATCGAAGTTCCGCGTGGCCAAGACCGTCCACGCCGGCGCTGGCGAGCTGCATTACATGGGACTGTTCGACGCACAGACATTCAACACGAACTTCATCTTCCTGCATCGGGGTGTGATTCCGCCGGGTGGCGGAATCGGTCATCACTTTCACAATCACATGGAAGAGATGTTCGTGATCTTCGACGGCGAGGCGCAGTTCACGATTGACGGGCGCACATCGACTTTGAGGGGACCGGCTGGTGCGCCGTGCCGGATGGGTCACAGTCACGCGATCTACAATCCGTCCGGCAAGCCAGTCCAGTGGATGAACATCGCCGTGGGGTCGATCAAAGGCAAGTATGACGCAACCGATCTGGGAGACGATCGAATGGGCGTGTCTCTGGACACGAAGCCGGTATTCATCACCATGAGGCTGGATAAGGCGCTGTTGCGGCCGGTCGAAGGGATGCATGGCGGTAAAGGAACGGCGCGGTACCGCAGGGCTCTACAGCCCGAGGTCTTCTACACCAACTGGTCCTATGTGGATCATCTACTACTGGGGCGAGGAGCATCCCAAGGGCGCAAGCGCCATGAGGGGGTTGAGGAGTTCTATTACGTGATCGGCGGTGAGGGAAAAGTGACGATTGGGAACGAATCGGCTGCAATCAAGGCGGGGGATGCCGTGCCAGTGTTCTTGAATGAGATTCATGCGTTCGAGAACGCGGGAACGGCGGATCTCGAGATGATGATCGTGGGAGTGGCGCGGGCGAAGTGGGCGTTAGATACGGTGGAAGTGAAGTAGGATGGGATTGATGCTCGCGGCCGCGGATTTCGGTGGAAGAATAGCTCCCCGGGCAGCCGAGCCGCAATAAAGTGGCAGAGGGCCGGCTTGAAAAGCCGGCGGCAGGCTGAAAGCCCGCCCCACACAGAGTCACAAGCGCACTGGCATTGATCGAACGCGCTGCCTTGTGGCGTCGTACACGGCGTTTGCGATGGCAGGCGCCACGGCTATGATCGGCGTTTCACCGGCGCCTGCAGGAGCGAGATCCTTTCGGTCCAGAAGGATGATTTCAATCGGTGGAACGTCGCGAAATCGCGGCACTTTATAGCTGGCAAACCGGCCGTTCTTCAATACACCGCCCTCGAACTGAATCTCTTCAGTGAGGGCGCCACCCAATCCCTGGACAATCGATCCTTCGACCTGTGCCTTCAGATTTGATGGATTGAGAATCGCGCCACACTCGAACGCCATGCAAATATTCTTGATCGTCGAGCCTTCGATTTCGGCGGACGCCGCGACGTATGATCCTTTCTCCGTCCCGCAAGCCAGTCCCATGCCGGCGCCTGGTTTGCGGCTCTTCCGTCTTTCACGCCACTGGACGCGATCGGCCACCGCCGTAAGGACGTCGCGCAGGCGTGGGTTGTCCAGATTGGCGAGACGGAATTCGAGCGGATCCAGTTTTGCGGCCTCCGCCAATTCATCGATAAAACATTCCCGGGCAAAATTGTTGGCCGTGGCCGCGATGCCGCGGTAGGAACCCTGGCGCAACGGCGCATCGCAATCGAAGAACCGGGTCCGCGTATGCATCGTCTTGTAGGGGGTTGCAATAGCCGCCGTTCCTGCATTGTATGTCGCAAAGTCCCATGCTGCTATCAAGCCTTCACCATCGAGACCGGCTTCGACCTCAAAGAAACCCGCTGGCCGGAAATACGCCCACGCAAACTCTTCCGCACGAGTCCACCGGAGTGAAACCGGCCGCTTCGCCTCCCGGGCCAGCCGCGCGGCCTCAATGGCCACTTCGCCGGTGTGCTTGCCGCCGAAGCCGCCGCCCGTGTCGGGGACGATCACACGCACTTTGGCGGGATCGAGATGAAACGCCTGCACCAGTTGATCGCGGACACCGAAGGGATTCTGGGTGCCGGTCCAGACCGTAAGCCGGCCGTCCTGCCATTCGGCGACGGCTGCGCGCGGCTCCATTGGCGCGTGCTGGATGTAGGAAACCCGATAGGCGGCATTCAGACGGCGCGCCGATTGGGCCAACCCTTGTTCCACCGAGCCCTTGGCCTGTGCGCGGGGCCCGCGGGCAGTTGCCTTGAGGTGCTCGAACAGAATCTGGCTGGCCGGATGATCCTTTCGTTCCCACTGTGCCGTGGCGGCGATCGCCTGGACGGCTTTCCGCGCTGCGTAAGAAGTGGGCGCAGCGCATCCTACGAATGCGCTATCGCGCACAGCGGTGACGCCGGGCATGCTCTGCGCTGGCGTCAGGTCCGCCGCTCCGAGCGTGGCTCCATAGGAGGGGGCGCGGAGCACGGCGCCGTGTAGCATCCCGGGCCGAGTGATGTCGGATGGAAACCTGTGAGCGCCTGTAACAACGCCAGCGCTATCGAGATGGTGATGAGTTGTGCCGAGGATGCGCCATTCCTTTACGGCCGTTACTTCCACATCAGCGGGTAATGCGACGCCCGAAAAATCGACTTTGCCTTCCGCGGTTCGGGACGCGAGCAACTGCCGGGCAGCGGCGGCGGCCTTGCGCACGGCGGGAACAGTGGAAGGAGTTGTGCGGCTACCGGCTGTAATGCCGTCGTTCGGAACCAGATCCGTGTCCGCCATCACGACGCGGATCTTCTCGAGGGGCATGCGTAGTTCTTCGGCTGCCGCCATAGCGATTTCCGTGCGAGAGCCTTGTCCGACCTCCACTTTTCCAGTGAGGATAGTCGTAACGCCGTTCTCTCCCAGATGCAGCCGCGCGCCGAGCATTGCCGGTCCGCTGCCACCTCGCTGCGCGTAGGCGGCATCCACGGCGACCGTGATCAGCAACCCCGCGCCTGCGATTTCGAGAAACTCGCGGCGAGTCGGAGCAAAAGTGTAGGCGGGCGGCTCGCGAAGCTCGTAACGATCGGGCTCGTAAGGATCAGGCACGCTTTCCTCCTTGCCCGGCCGCCTTGGAAATGGCTGCCAGAATCCTGGGATAACCACAGCAGCGGCATAAGTTGCCATTCATGGCATCTACGATTTGGGTTTCGCTTGGACGCGGAGTTTTCTCGAGGAGCGCAACCGCCTGCAAAATCATTCCCGGAACACAGTAGCCGCACTGCATAGCGCCCTCGTCCAGGAACGCTTGCTGGAGCGGATGAAGTCTACCGGAGGCGGCGAGTCCTTCAATGGTCACGATCTTCTTTCCCGCCGCTGCCCGGACCGAGGTCAGGCACGAGGTGACAGGCTTACCATCCATCAGGACCGTGCACGCGCGGCATTGCCCTTCGCCACACCCGTATTTCGTTCCGGTGAGATATAGATCCTCGCGGAGAACTTCGAGAAGAGGCCGGTCCGGTTCCGTTTCGACCTTGGCCGGCTTGCCGTTTACGGTGAATCGAACAGTGGCGGTCAAATCTGGACCTCCGCGCTCATTCTACAACGAAGCGAATGATAAGATGTGGGGAGTTCCGCTCTGTGGCGGACAAAATCAAGTACTTCGCTTTGAAGGAGGCTGATCGTGAGCCACGACCTTTTTGGCGTCCGCGCTTCGCGGATTTTGCTGGTTCTCCTCTTCTTGTCGGCAGGATCTTTTGTTCCTGTTCGAGCTCAATTCGACGATGGGTTAGACGTACCTTATGTGCCGACGCCTCCAGAGGTGGTCGAGGCCATGCTGAAACTAGGGGAAGTCAAGAAGTCCGATTTGGTAATCGATTTAGGCTGCGGAGACGGCCGTATCGTGGTGGCTGCCGCGAAAGATTTCGGCGCCCGAGGGATTGGCTATGACCTCAACCCGGAACGGATCAAAGAGGCCACCGAGAATGCGACCCGGGCGGGCGTTCAGGACCGCGCGAAGTTCTTCGAGAAGAATCTGTTCGATGCGGAGATCAAGGATGCCAATGTCGTGACGCTGTACCTTCTGCCGAGCGTCAATGAGAAGCTCAAGCCTCGGCTGTTGGCCGAGCTCAAACCCGGAACTCGGGTCGTTTCTCATAGCTTCGACATGGGTGACTGGAAGCCGGACCAGCAGAAGGATGTCAACGGAAGGAAGATTTACCTCTGGATCATTCCGGCCCGAACCGCGGGTAAGTGAATCTGTCCTGGGTCCTGGGTGGCCGCCACAGAACGAGGGCCTGCGCCACACCGATCCCGGTGAGAGTCAGTAAGGCGCCGACGTAGAAAGTCCACGGCTGATACTTCATCTCGACGCTGTTCTTCCCTGCGTTGACCACAACTCCGCGGAATGCGCCGTCGACTTCGAGGATATCGGCGGTCTGACCGTTGACGGTCGCCCGCCAACCTGGGTACCAGGTGTCGGTTACCACGACCAGGCCCCGGCATCGCGCCTCGACCTCGAACCGTATACGCGAGGCCTGGCGCTCGACCCACCGTACCGCTTCGCCCTCCGCGCCGCCTTCGCAGGTTTCGAGCGCAGGCGACTCCGCCACTATCACCGCCGTGCGCCGCAGGTCGACGCCGGGGTTCGCGATCTGACTGGGCACAGCGTCAGGACCTGGCACGCGGAGCGCCTCATGCACAACCCAAGCCCGCGGGAATGCCGTGGGATTGCGGAATACTTTCCAACCGCTCGTGCTTGCGAACACTTCCTCCTGATTGGACTGCGTCGGCTGTTTGGCGATCGAGTAAGTGATCCCAAGCAGATCGCGTGTCCGCTGGCTCGACCAGCCCAGTCGATGAAGATTGGCGGTGACTCCGGCAGTGAACCCGCCTACTGACTCGATCAGGTTCCAATCGCCGAAGTTGTGCGGAATTTCCGGGCTTGTCTCGACACGGAACGGAGCTGGCTGTTGCTTCAGGAATTCGACGATATCCTTATGACTCCAGAGCGGGCGGGTCAGCGATTCCGGGCGCTCCGTCGGCACGAAAGCTCGTCCCCGGGACATCTCGATCATGGAGAGCACGATCAGACCGGCAGGCATCAGCCGTCCACCGGCAAGCAAGACGCCTGAGGCCATCAGCAGAACCAGCCCCGTGCCCGACAATCGATCGACAAACTCGAGCTTCGCCGCCTCGCGGAGCGCGAAAGCAGCGGCGAATCCGGCAGCGCCTGCCACCAGCAGCCAGCGGGGCAAGCTCGATGGCGTGCGTTCTCGCAGGAAATCAAGCCCATAAGCCGCCAGGGGGGCCACGGCGAAACTGAACAGCATGACCGTGCGGGCCGGCACGCGGGCCTTTTCAAACATGGGAAGCAAATTATAGAAGACGCCATAGAACGGGTTGAACACGGGCATTGCAAACAGAATTCCGGCCGCCGCCGTTGCCGCGAGAACCCGCACGGCGAGATCATCCCGCGATGACCGCAGTCCAGCAACTGCCAGAAGCACGCCGACGACTCCCACGAATAACGAAACGTGACCGCCGTCAAACGGAAACAGAATGCCGACTGCATGAAGCGGCACGAGCGAGTAGTGTTCGTGAACCGCGTAGGGAACGATCTCCTTCCACGAGAGCGGCTCGGGCGTGCCGGCCCATCTCATCGCTAACTGGCCGTACTCACGTCCGGGAAGCAATTGCATCGCGCCCGTCAGCGCCGTGAATGCGAGTGTCACCGCGCCCAACCAGGCTAACTTCCAATCCCGATTGAGCAGAGCCCGGCAGAACCAGATGCCCGCCACCGCAAGCGTGAGGTAGAGTGGCGCCTGATGGTGGCCGCTCAGCCAGGACAGTCCGCAGAAGACACCCGCCAGCGCAGCATTCGCCAAGGGCTTTCGTCCATCCATGGCGCGGAACAGGAAAAGGAACACCAGTGGAGTCCAGACGACTCCCGTGAATACCTCCGGCCAGTCCGCATTGCCGAAATACCCGCCGAATGCGAACAGGCATCCGGCAAGGATTGCGGCGGCTCGCGACCGGCCCAGGTCTCGGCATAACCAATAACAGAAGACAGCGCCGAGCCAGTGCACCAGCAGGAAGTACCAATGAAGCAGGTCAGTCCGAATCTTGCCTTCACGGAAGCCGCCCAGGACAAACAGCGGCCAGTTGAGCGGCATTGCCGCGCCGGTCCATTGGCCAAGAAACGGCTGTCCATTCCATTGATAGGGGTCCCATAGCGGAAAGCGCATGTGATGCCATTCCGCGGCCATGAATTGAAATCTCGGCAGCACCATGTGGGCCATGTCCGGCGATTCCGTCCAACTGTATTGGTTCGTGAGAACGAGCTTCCAGTAGAAAGAAATACTCAGTAGAAGCAAAATCGCAGGTCCGGCGAGCCGCCAGAGGAAAGGCATTTGAGCATGATACGGGAAATCGGTGGGTTGGTGAATGATGTTCACTTCTTATCAGGGACCAAAGGAGCGGGAAAAGGGGTCGACGTGGTGGTGACCGCCGGTACAGAGGGGTTGGGAATTGGCTTCGATCCGTTCTGCGGGTGAATGGTAGCCGGGCGCTGCAACCTGGCGGCGACAGTCTTTATTTGAGCAGCGGTTTCGCGGTCCCGTGCGGCGCGAAGGCGGCGGAGCTCTTCGAGAGCTTTGTAGAATGCCCGGCGCGCGGTCGCCTCGTACCGCTCGAATTTGGCTAGACCATCCAGGTCAGAGGTTTGGTGGAGACCACGGCGGAACATGCGGAGCGTCTTCCAGCGGGCGTGCGCCATTTCCTCGACGAGGATCTCCTCGGTAGGAGTTTGCGGCTGGTGTTCGGTCCAGAGCGCGTCGAGGAGGTTATCGAACTCGGCGGGATCTTCGCCCGGGAGGACGATGTGGCGTCCAGTGAGTCCGTGGGCGATGCGGTTTTGGGAGGATCTGGCTTTGCCTTCGGGCGTCTTGGGACCGGTGGACGCTTGGGCATTCTGGCGATTGGCGAGGACCTGGGCTTCAGTTGCCATGGAAGTTTACTCCTGGTTCAAAGTGATGTGAAAGGAAAACGCCGGCCCTTGACGGCCGGCGCTGGTGGAGGCAATTCTTGACCTCCTATTTTTATTGTACTGATGGAGATCTAATTTTCCGGGGGTGAGAGACCTGCGGACTGAGGTCGATGTTATTGACTAGCTGGAGCTTAGGAATATTTTCTTCGGTTGTGACTCAACTTCACGGCCCCTACGGGGGCCGTCACCGGGACGGATGAAAATGGGTTCGCCTGAGTGCAGCGTCTCCTTGAAACCGTTGTACCCGTGGTCGTCGTTGGCCTTTGGTGATATGGCCGAGTCCGTCGATCTGCGTGCCGACGTTGTCGGACATGAACAGCGCGCAGTTGTGCCACGCCAGGAGCGCTTTTATTACCGGTGAAGGCCGGCGTGTCCTTCAGCGTCTTCACACCGTGTGGGCGGCGATCCCGAACAATTTCGGTGGGTGAGTGGCCGCACTTGAAGGATTGCCTGTCGACCGGAACGCCGAGATCGTATACCTTGCCAGTCCTGATCGAACGTAATGCGGCCAGAATCCGGGCAGGAGTGTTAATGCCGTTTAGCGCACTCACCTCGTCGTTGGACCCATAGACCAGCCGTATCCTTTGCCTTTTACCCAGCCCTTGGGCGTTTGGGCGGAAGCCATTCCCACCATTGCCAGCACGAAAAGAGCGACAGTTCGCATGGGGAAGATTGTATCGATCCGGGATCGCGGCACAGTTTCTGCTACGCCATGTTAAGATGTCAGCCGCACTAATGCCTGTTTCAGCGCCGCTTCGTCGATGGCGAAAACGCTCGATGATCGCCTATCTCGCCATGATCGCCGCCGGCTCCCTTGTCTCTGTGTCTCTGTGTCTCTGTGTCTCTGTGTCTCTGTGTATCTGTGTATCTGTGTATCTGGGGATTCAGGCGGTATCCCGGCAGTGGGCCTCGATTGAGAGCCTCACAGCATCCAACTTGCGGTTGAAGGGTGAGCGCCTCCGCGCAGATCTCGAACAGCAGGTATGGTCTGCCGCAGAGGAGTGTCTTCGCGATTCGGACCTGCTTGCTGGCGCGGTGATTCCGGACGGGACGCTGACCGCCACCCGGCAGACCCGCCTGAAGCTTGCCTCATTGCACAAGCGTTATCCCGCCGTGCAGCGGTACTTCGTTGTTGCAGATGGAGAACTGGTGTTCCCGGTGGTACATGGCCCTCTGGCGTGGCCGTCCGAAATGCTGCGCATCCTCGGGCATCGATGGTCGCCTTTCAGCTCGGCCGAGGGGCGTGAGATCCGCGATTTGGATGTCCGAGGAGCATTGGAAGCATACCTCGCGCTGGCGCAGCAGCCTTGGCCAGGCGCTGCAAAAGCGCACGTGCTAGCAGCGGCAGCTCGTTGCTATCGGAAGTTGGGCGCCCACGCCGATGCCGAGCGAATGCGGCAAGACCTGACGGCCCGATTCGGAGAGGAACTCGACATGCACGGCCGGCCCTGGCCAATCGTGGTTGCCTTGGATCGGGACGGAGCGCCAGCGTTGGCCAGGGATCTGGTACAAGACCTGGCTCGGGGCCGCTGGGAAATCAGCGCAACCAACGCGGAGTGCTTCCTGCAGGCCATTCCGGATCCCCCGGTGGCGGCGCGTGGTTTGCTTTATGCCGGTCAGTGCCACGAGAAGTTGGGCCGGCAGGCTGAAGCGGAACGCCTCTATCGAACCATCACGACCCGCTACGGCGCGGTCCACTCAGTGAGCCAAGCTCCGGTCTTGCCCACGCTGGCGGGCCGCTGGGGTCACTCCCGAAAAATCGCAGATCTGGGCCGACGGCAATGACGCGTGCGCTCGCACCTTGTACGACAGAGCGGGATGCCCACCGGCAGCTCTCCGCCTCATCAATGTGATTGATGTCAAAACGGGCCGCCTGATCAAGTCGCTGGGCTCAGCACGGATGAACACCCATTACGCCACCATGCTGCCTGGAACGGACCTGGTTGCGGTGAGTCTTGACCGGCTCGAATTCTACAACTGGCGCACCCTGCGTGCGGTGGGTGCAACGGATCTCCCCGCGTCGGGTAGCCTTGCGTTCACACTCGACGGAGCCTTGGCGTACGCTCCTCTCCCCAGCCGGGACGCTGTTGCAGTTCTGGAAATGAAGATGGCGGTCTCAAGCCGGCTCACACGTGACGGGGCTTCGAAACGCATTTCACTTTCGTCAAAAGAGACCCTGCGTTTGACGATTCTCGGTGAACCTGAATGCGATGCTGCTCTCATCGACGCCAAGTCGGTCCGGCTTGCTGGGGCAGCCCCGCTTCGCTCTGCCATCGGGCATTTTCCAGACCCGGTTGATAGCGACGGAGTTCCGGATCTCATTTTAGACTTCCAAGTAAAAGACCTTCGGTTGAAACCCGGTGATACTGAGGCGCGCGTGCAGGGCGCGATGACATACGGCGTTCGCATCGAGGCAGTGGTGAAGGTCCAGATAGAACCTTAAGCGTCCCGAAGAATCTCGATTTCACCTGGTGACTCCTGACTTCTCGAGGATATCGAGCGACTGGCGGCAACTACTATGTTAGAAGCCATGTGGAGCAGCTTGTTAAGCTGCGGACCGATAATCAATCGGCCCTGGGGCATCATTTGACGCTTAAGCAGCGGCGGTTACCAACGCCGCCCGGCAAGCCGGAGGCTTGCCCCACACAATCCCGCACCCCAGCCAGTCCAATGTAGAAACTCGAGGCGGCGGTTACCAACCGCCGCGCAGGATGCCATCCTGCCCCACATAACAACTTTCACGCGCGGATGGGTCTTATTGCTGGGTTCACTCGTATACAGACTGGTACGATGATCCTCGCGGCTGCGATGAACCCGGAGACATTGCGCGGCATCGACGACACAATTGATCGCGTCCGCCGCGGCGACAGGGATGCGCTGGCCGATCTCCTAGCGCAATATCAGCACCGGCTATATCGTTTCCTGACGCGCTTGGTCCAGGATCCCGCCACAGCCGAAGATCTGTTCCAGCAGACCTGGCTGCGTGTAATGCAGAAGATCGGCAAATACGACGCCGGTTCCAAGTTCGATACCTGGCTGTTTTCGGTAGCGCATAACCTAGCCATCGATCATCTACGGCGTCGGCGCGGCGGCAGTCTGGACGTTTCCGGCGAGACGCGAGCGACGCCAGCAGAGAGGCTGGTTTCTGGCACTCCGGACCCGCTCGAACATTTGCTGGACTGGGAGCGCTGCGCGTTTCTTGCATCCGCTGTCAACGAATTGCCCGCGATTCATCGCGAAGCGATCAGCCTGCGTTTTGAAGAAGGGATGAAATTGGAGCAGATTGCGGAGGTCGCGGGAGTGCCGCTGTCTACGGTGAAGAGCCGTTTGCATAGGGCATTGGAGAGCTTGCGCGCTCGTCTGGAGTCGCCCCGTGGGTCGGTGGGCAGACACGATTTACCACCGACACACAAATTATCCGGCCCACATTGAGGAGACGAGGATATGAATGAGCACGAATCGATTCGGAAACTGCTGCCGCTGGCGCTGGCGGGGGCGCTCGAATTCGAGGAGCTGAGGCGGGTCGAGCAGCATGCGCAGTTCTGCGATGACTGCCGCCGCGAATCGGAGACCTGGAGCCGGTACGCGCAGGCATTACGCCAACTTCCGCAACCGTCCGTGCCCGCAGGTCTCCTGGAGCGCACACATAGTCGCATCTTGCAGCAGAACGCTGCAGCCACAAGCGACCACGCGAATGCCATCGTGCTGGGCGCGACCGCAATCTTCGGGTGGGCCACGAGCCTCATGCTGTGGGCCCTTGTTCGGGGTTTCACAGGTGGATCCGTGAACATACTGGGCTTGAACCTCGTAAGCCCGCTGTCGTGGTCGCTGCTTTCGGCTGTATTGACTTGGATCACTGCCGCGGCTTCAGCCATGGCGCTCGTCCGGCGCCGCGAAATAAGGAGCACTTTATGAGCCGGCTTAGACAAGAGTTGAAGGTAATTCCGCTAGCAGCTTGGATCATCACCCTGTTGGTGTACGGGGGGTTCGTAGTCCTGTCATCGCAGGTGCTCATTCCTCGAGACCCGGAACTGTCCCCCTGGCCAACGCTTCCGAAGATCCTGTTTTCGTTTGGCATACCGCTGATTGTGGCCGTTCTGGTCTTGCTTATTGGTTACGTCTATGCCGACGCCCGGCGGCGAGGCATGCGATACGTGTTGTGGACGTTGCTGGCGGTCTTCATACCGAACGCGATCGGCATCATTCTTTACTTCATCCTGCGCGATCCTCTTCCGCAACCCTGTCCGAGGTGCGGAGCGGCAGTCGCGGCCAAGTTCCCCTACTGCCCGTCCTGCGGCACGGCGGTGGCACAGACGTGTCCCAACTGCCGCGGCGCAGTAGAACCGGGATGGCCGCACTGCGCGCATTGCGGCGCCAGTTTGCGAGCCGTGCGGACTCCGGCGGGGCAGACGGAAGAGAGAGATCGATAAATGCCTCGCCAGCTCAAGAAAGCGCAAAACTCTGGGTAGCGTGCCAAGCTTAGACTTTCTGGATCATATCCTTGGCGCCGGTCTTCACCGCAGCGAAGCCGCGCGGCCCAGTGGTAGTTCCTATAGAGACCACCGGATCGTAAACATGCTCGGAACCGGATGCTCCGGGACACGACCACTGTCTCATGAAAGGACCAGCGCAGAATGGCGACGGCAGGGGCCGGGGTACTTTCTCACCACTTTGGAGAATCGTGCTCCGGCGGATGCCAGTGCCAATCCGCGTTGGTGATATGCGAGGTCCGCCAGGCTCAACACCCGCGCTACTTCGGCTGGGGGACGATCCGAAGGTAAGGTTTGGGCGCCTTCCAACCGCTGGGGAATTTCTGTTTTGCTTCGTCATCCGACACAGCCGGCAGGATGATCACATCGTCGCCGCTCTTCCAGTTCACCGGTGTGGCTACTTTATGCTGAGCTGTGAGCTGCATGGAATCGAGGACCCGCAGCACTTCGTCGAAATTGCGGCCCGTGCTCATGGGGTAACTGAGCATCAGCTTGATCTTCTTGTCTGGACCGACCATGAATACCGTGCGCACAGTCGCATTGTTCGCGGCAGTCCGGCCCTCGGAAGTATTTCCGGCATCGGCCGGCAGCATACCATAGAGCTTGGCGATGGCGAGGTCGGGGTCGCCAATCATCGGATAGGTTACCTTGTGGCCTTGTGTCTCTTCAATATCCGCGGACCACTTGCCGTGACTGCTCACCGGGTCGACGCTGAGCCCGATAATCTTGCAGTTCCGCCTCTCGAATTCGGGTTGGAGCCCCGCCATATAGCCGAGCTCCGTGGTGCACACGGGAGTGAAGTCCTTCGGGTGTGAAAACAGGATCGCCCAGCCGTTGCCGATCCAGTCGTGAAAACGGATCGCACCTTGGGTGGTCTCGGCGGTGAAGTCGGGGGCTTCGTCATTGATTCGTAAGGACATGGTTCAATCTCCTACAATTTTACGGTTACGGATTGCTGGAGCACAATTTTACGACATGTCCCATTCCCCGTGTCAAGGCCCAGTCAGATGCCGGTCGAAACCACTTCGAGGATCCGCCGCGCGATCTTATCTGTGTCGTCCGGCTGAGTCAGTTGGGCGAACACGCCTTCGAGCGATGACTCCGCCATCAACTCGCGAAGCCTCGCCACCCTGTCATGGGCGACCACCTGGCCCTTGCGCAGGATCAGGACCGTGTCGCAGACTTTCTCGACCACCTCGAGCACATGCGAGCTGTAGAGCACCATCTTTTTGCGATCCGCCAGCGCTTTCAGAAGGCTGCGCAGCACCATGGCGGCATTTACGTCGAGACCGGAGAATGGCTCGTCGAGGATCAGAAGTTCCGGATCGTGAAGCAGCGCCGCCGAAAGCAGGATCTTCTGCCGCATGCCTTTGGAATAGGAGGCGATGGACGAGTGCCGGTCTTCCCACAGGCCCAGCAATCGGAGCAGCTCATCCATCTTGGCTTCGAGCAGACGTCGCTCTATACCGCGCAACCTTCCTACCAATTGGAGATACTCACGGCCACTCAGATGCGGATAGAGATGCGCTTCCTCGGGCACATACCCCAATCGCCGCTGGAAAGCCGTGAAATCGTCGCGCACATCGTGTCCATGGAAGAAGATATGTCCCTCGGAGGAATCGATGAGGCCGGTGAGCATCTTAACGGTGGTGCTCTTGCCCGCTCCGTTCGGTCCCAGGTAGCCGAGAATCTCGCCTGGCCGGATGGTGAAGCTTACGTGGTCGACTACGGGGACACCACTGTAGCGCTTGGTCAGTTGGCGAACTTCGAGCATGTGATCATTAGACACCATTCAGAGCGAAAGGTTCCGATGGCGGCTTACAATGGAATTTCCGGGGAATCTCCGGCCTATCAATCATGTTGAAATCATTGTTCGGCGGGGAGAAGTCCGCCCAGCCCGAAGCGGCTGCTCCCAAGTCAAGCCTTCTGGATCGTCTCAAACAGGGTATCCAGAAGACTCGCGCCGGGCTTGTCGACGCCATCGAAGACGCCGTTAGCGGTAAGAAACAGATCGATGCGGAGTTGCTGGAGGAGCTGGAATACACGATGGTCTCAGGGGACTTGGGCATCCGCACAACGACCGAAGTTCTGGAGCGAATCCGCCAGCGGGTGGACCGGAGATTGGTGAACGATGCGTCCGAGCTGAAATCGCTGATCAAGCAGCATCTGCTCGAAGTGTTGCAAGCGTCCGAGCGTCCGATGCAAGCCGTGATTGAGCCGCCGGCGGTGTGGATGTTGGTGGGTGTGAATGGTGTTGGGAAGACCACGACCATCGGCAAGCTGGCGCAACAGCATAAAGCGGATGGCAAAAGCGTATTGATGGCGGCGGGCGACACATTTCGCGCGGCGGCTATCGAACAACTGGAAGTGTGGGGTGAGCGGGCCGGGGTCGAAGTAATCCGGCAGCAACAAGGCTCGGATCCGAGCGCGGTGCTGTTCGATGCGCTCCAGGCGGCCAAGGCGCGCAAAATGGATCTGGTGATCGTGGACACCGCCGGGCGGTTGCACACCAAGGTGAACCTGATGGCGGAACTCGAGAAGATGCGGCGGACGGCACAACGAGTGATTCCGGAAGCGCCGCATGAGGTTCTGCTAGTGATGGATGCCACCACGGGACAGAATGGTCTGGAGCAGGCGCGGAAATTCACTGAATCCAGCGGGGTGACGGGCATCGTTCTGACAAAGCTCGACGGAACGGCAAAGGGCGGCGTTGTAGTGGCCATCGCCCGCGAGCTGAATCTGCCGATCCGCTACATTGGCGTGGGCGAACAGGCGGCGGACCTGCTGCCATTCGACGCCGAAAAGTTCATCGAGTCCCTGTTCGAATAAGTGGTGACCATGGAGCCCCAATTCATGGAGCTGGCGCTCGAGGAAGCGCGGCGCGGGGTTGGCCAGACGAGTCCCAATCCAGCGGTGGGAGCGGTGTTGGTTCAAGGCGATCGCGTCGTGGGGCGTGGTCACCACACATGGGCCAACAAGAAACATGCGGAAATTGTCGCGATCGAGGCAGCACGCGGCGAAGCGCGCAACGCAACCATGTATTTGACGCTCGAACCATGCTGTCACCAGGGCAGAACCGGACCTTGCACACGCGCACTGATAGAAGCCGGCGTCCGGCGTGTCGTAGCCGCGATGGCGGACCCTAATCCATCCGTGCGCGGGAAGGGATTCGACGAGCTGCGGAGCGCCGGGATTGAAGTGGAAGTGGACGGCACATTCGCCGCGGCGGCGGTCAGACTGAACGAAGCGTTCGTTCACTTTATGCGAACGGGGCGGCCGCTGGTCACTCTGAAAGCGGCCCTGACGCTGGACGGTAAGATCGCGGCGCCGGAGGACAATCGAGGCTGGATCACGAGTGAGCTGGCGCGAGCGCACGTGCAGCGTGTGCGGCACGAATCAGACTCGATCCTGACTGGAATTGGAACTTTGCTGGCCGACGATTGCCTGTTGACGGACCGTACGTCCTTACCGAGGTCGCGGCCGTTGTTGCGGATCGTGGTGGATTCGCAGTTACGGATTCCTTTACACTCTGCGATGGTCGAGTCCTGTCAGAGCGATGTGCTGGTCGTGACCACCTCGATTGCATCGGCGGATCGCAGAAAGGCGTTGGAGGCGAGGGGCGTGCGGGTATTGGTTGCCAATCATCCCAACGGGCGCACCGACCTGCACACGATCGCCGATCATCTGGCCCAGGGGAAGTACCTGTCGTTGATGATTGAAGCCGGCAGCAAAGTGAATTGGGTCGCGTTGGAAACGGGTGTCGTGGACAAGATTCTCTTCTACTATGCGCCTAAGATTCTAGGCGGGCTTCAGTCGCTACCCGTGGCAGGCGGGCCGGGGAGACAGCGAAGGTCCGATGCCATACAGTTCCGGAACGTGACGCTCCATCCGATAACCGCCGAAGAGTTCGCCGTCGAAGCGTGGCTGGTGAAGGACTGAGGATGTTTAGCGGGATCGTGGAAGAGTTGGGAGTGGTCGAATCGCTGGCCCCCCAGAGGACAGGCGCAACGCTGCGCGTACGGTGCCAAAAAGTACTGGAGGACGCGATTGAAGGCTGTTCGATCGCCGTGAATGGAGTGTGTCTCACGGCGGTGGATCTGCAGTCGGATTCGTTTAGCGCCAACCTGGCTCCAGAAACGTTGGCCCGCACAAATCTGGGTCACCTGGTGAGCGGCGGGCCGGTGAACCTGGAGCGGCCGCTGGCGGCGGGCGGGCGTTTGAGCGGCCATATCGTGCAAGGACACGTCGACGGCACAGGCGTGCTACTGCAATTGCAGCCCCTCGGAGGGGAGAATTGGTGGCTTCGATTGGGGGTGCCGAAAGAATTGGATCGTTACCTGGTATTCAAGGGGTCGGTGGCACTCGATGGGATCAGCCTGACGGTGGCCAGGATCGACGCTCAAGAACTGGGAATTGCGATCATTCCCCACACCATCGAGCACACGAACCTGAGGCTTCGGAAGGTGGGAGACCATATTAATATCGAGTGCGACATTCTGGCCAAGTATGTCGAAAAGTTGGCCGCGGAGTGGGCACGGCCTGCGCCTTGAGGGCAGGCTTTCCAGGTTCTCTGACCGCGAGATACGGCTCCCTTACGGTCGCGGGCCGGAACCGAGGCTGCCGCGCGCGTGAGCAAGAAGTCCGTGATCCCCAAAATGCTTCAGTACCCGACGATAAACTGAATTTGTTCCCATGCCTATCAAGGTTCGCTTGGCTACTTCCGATGATGCTACGGCTATCGCACGCTTCAATGCTGCCATGGCGCTCGAAACCGAGGGCCTTACAATCGATGCTGACCGTTTGCGCGCGGGCGCCGAGGGGCTCTTCGCCCATCCGCATCTGGGCTTCTACCTGGTGGCTGAGTCCGATGGCAGCTTGATCGGACAGTTGATGATCTCTTACGAATGGAGCGACTGGCGCAATGGCGTGTTCTGGTGGATTCAAAGCGTATACGTCCACCCGGACCACCGCGGTCGCGGCGTGTACCGTCGCTTGTATCAGGAAGTGCAGGATCGCGCCCGCGCACAAGGGAATGTTTGCGGCATACGGCTTTATGTCGAGCGCGAGAATCGAAGGGCGCAGGCGGTGTACGCAAAGCTTGGTATGAAGAAAGCTCACTATGAGATGTTTGAAGTCGACTACGTGGTCGCCCGGCACTCGGTGTGAAGCGCGGCATACGCTTCAGCGTGCCGCCGCGGGCTTCAGCCTCCGCGCTCCAGCCTCCACCAGGCCGATTGAAAAATCGGCCAACAGGATGCAATCCTGCCCCACTCGGACAGCGGAAGCTGAAGCCTCCTCCACCTGGTTAGCCTTGCGAACCTTCAGAATCATGTATGCGTGAGCTCCGGATCACGGAACGTGCTAGATTCCAGGTTCGGGCGGATACAATGAAACTCCATCCAGTCTTGAGGAGGCAGTCTCTCATGTCACGTTATGAAATAGATCGGCGTTCCTGGCTTCGTGGATTGATCGCGCCCGGTGCGTTGTTCGGCCTGGATGCGATGTTTACGGCCGAGCGAACAGACGCGGCTCAAGTTGGTCCTAAGGACAACATCAAGGTCACTAAGATCGAAGCCTTCGTTCTGAAAAGCTCCTGGGTCTTTGTGAAGATCTCCACCGATGCCGGCATTGTGGGGTGGGGTGAGATGCTCAAGGACGATGCCAAGGCATGCGCCGCCGGAGCACTGGAAGTCGGACACTATCTGGTTGGTCAGGATCCCCTTCGGGTAGTCCATCACTGGCAGGCGATTCACCGGGGGGCCTTTTATCGGGGTGGTCCGATCAAGACTGCGATCTCGAGCGGTATCGACCAGGCGCTCTGGGATATCAAAGGCAAAGCGTTTGGCGTGCCGATTTATAAGCTGCTCGGCGGCCCCACCCGCGATAGGGTCAGGGTGTACGGCAGGGTTAGCGCGGAAACCGGCGTGAATGCAATGAAGACCCAGCTACGGGCGGAAGGACGAGGACCGATCAAATATATCGAGGGACAAAAGTATGTCGATGGATGCGTGGAGTTCTTTAAGGCCCTCCGTCAAAAACACGGTCCTGGCGTGGACATCGGCGTCGAGTTTCATGGCGAGGTGCAGCCGCCGACAGCAATGCTCCTCATGAAGGCTCTTGAGCCCTACAATCCATGGTTCTACGAGGAGATCGTTCAAGCTCTCAATGTGGATATCATGGCTGAGCTCGCTCGCAAGACACACATCCCCATCGCCACCGGCGAGCGTATCTTCACGAAATGGGGGTTCAAGGAAATCCTGGAGAAACGAGCTGCTACGATCCTCCAGCCCGATCCGTGTTATGCCGGTGGCATCACCGAACTCAAGATTATCGCTGGCATGGCGGAAGCTTACTATACGCCTCTGGCGCCCCACAATCCGCAGGGGCCGTGCTCGCTGGCAGCCGGCCTCCAGATCGCGGCATCCATCCCCAACTTCCTCATTCAGGAGCGAGGCGACAACGAATACACCGATCTCCTTGCAAAGCCCTTGCCGCCGGTTAGGAACGGGTACCGCCCCCTGCTGACCGATCCTGGCCTCGGAATTACCATTGACGAAAACAAGCTCATGGCGCAGGTTGGCGAGCCCAGACCGTACAGAACTCGCTACGACTCTGATGACGGGTCCGTCGTTGACTGGTAGCGGCGGGTGATTGGCAACCCTACTCGGCCGCCGGTGTACGAAGGGCCTCTTTCCTGGTCCATTCCGTCACCCATTCGAGAAAGGACTTGTACCAAAGCAGGGTGTTCTGCGGCTTGAGGATCCAGTGCCCCTCATCCGGAAAGAGCAGGAGCTTGGAAGGGACCTGCTGCATTTGCAGAGCCGTAAACAACTGTAGTCCCTGACCGTAGGGTACACGGTAATCCGATTCGCCGTGGATCACCAACGTAGGCGTCTTGAACTCCTTGACAAAGTTTGAAGGCGACCACCGCTCATGGATCTCCGGTGATTGCCAGGGCATTCCTCCAAATTCCCAGGCCGTAAACCAGAGTTCTTCGGTCTCCCCGCCCATGCTGCGGAGGTCGTATACGCCTGCATGCGACACCATTGCTTTGAACCTCTGCGTATGGCCGAGCATCCAGTTCACCATGTAGCCCCCATAGGAGCCGCCCGCGGCGGCCATGCGATCGGGATCGACGTAAGGCAGTCGCGCGACATGGTCCACCACAGCCATCAGATCGTCGTAAACTCTGCCCCCCCAGTCTCCGGAAATCTCGTCGGTGAACTTCTGGCCATACCCCGTAGAACCCCGCGGATTCGGCATCACCACCACGAATCCGGCGGCCGCGAATACCTGTTGATTCCAGCGGTAGCTCCAGGATTCTCCCCAGGATCCTTGAGGTCCGCCGTGAATCAGAAAGAGTACGGGATACTTCTCCGATCGCCGGAACGACGGCGGTTTCACCAGAAAGCTGTGGACTTGAGTCCCCTCGGCTCCTTCCACCCAGAACTCTTCGAGCGCCGTCAGTTGATGCCGGCTCAGCACATCGTCGTTCAGGCGGGTAAGCGGAACGGGTGTCCCGCCACTGGAACTGGCGCGGTAGAGCTCGTTTGGCTTGGAACCGCTCATTTCGATGTAGACCATGGTCTTGCCGTCCGGCGTGAACTGCGGCTCATCCGCGTGGCTGGCTCCGGAGATGACGGGCCGGCTTGAGCCGCCGGTTAGCGGAATCATGTGGATCGAGCTGCGGCCCCGGTCTTCCACGGAAAAGAAAATCCGCTTGGAGTCGGGCGACCAGGCAATCGTGCTCACAGAGCGGTCCAACCCTTCCGTCAGAGCGGTCGATTTCCCGGACGTTCGATCGATCAACATCAAACGCCACTTATCGCTCTCGAATCCGGCGCGAACCTGTGCTCGATGCGCCAGCCAGCGCCCATCGGGCGAGTAGAGGGGTGAATTGTCGGCGCCGGCGTTCTCGGTGATCTTGCGCGGTTCGCCGCCTTCGATGGGCACTACGTATAGATCCGAGTTGGTACTGACGGCCGGATTCGGGTCGTTGTTGATCGCAAAGCATAGCTCGAGGCCATCCGCCGCCACAGCGTAGTCGTCCGGACCACCGAGCGAAAACGGGGGAACGTCCCGCAGTCCGGGCGTCAGATCCTTGGGCTGCCCGCCCGTGATGGGAACCACGAATATGTGCTTCCGGCGCGCTCCCTGCCAGGTGTCCCAATGACGATAAAGCAGGCTGGTGTAGACGCGCGCTTTCACCTTGCTACTCTTCTCCGCCTCCAGCTTGCGCTGGTTGCACGGATCGTCGGTGCAATCCGGAAACACCTCGCTGGTGAACAGAAGGTTTTTGCCATCACCGGACCATAGGACGCCGTCGGCTTCGGTCGAGATCTTTGTCACCTGCGTTTGACTCGAGCCATCGGCGTTCATAATCCAGATCTGCTGGCTGCCGCCGCGCGTGGAAATAAAGGCGATTTTCCTCGAGTCCGGCGACCAGCGGGGCCGGAAGTTGTTCCCCTCGGTGGTCAATTGCCGAACCAGACCATCGGAGAGCGGAACGGCATGGATCTGCCGGGGTTTGGTGTTGGCTTCGGTCTCAACTCGCTGAACGGTAAACGCCACCCGGATTCCGTCGGGCGAGAGTTGGTGATCGCTGATCCGGGCGAGCTGAAGCATGGCGTGAACGTCAAACGGCTTCTGTCCCCAGACCGGAAGGACAGCCAGCATGGCGAAAAGGACCGGAACAGCGCACATATATCAATTTTGACGCATTTGGAGGGCAGAGGAAAAAGTTCTAGGGCCCATAAGGTTTTTCCCTTAGACGACCGATCTACTACCAGACGGCATCCTATGGCCCGCGTCCAAACTGCCTGGCGGCTCCGGCTCACTCCTTTCATCGAGTGGCGCGCTCGCCGCTTCGCGGATCCCGTCGAACGTCTGCGTTATCTCAAAGCCGCGACCAAGACGCAAGCTTCGCAGAGGCCCGGACGCAGGTGGCTACGGCCGGGACTGGCCGCAATGACGATGGCCGCCGCGGCGCTCGTGGTTGTGTCGGGAAGGACACCCGGGAGAGTGGCAGCCGGCAACAACCTGGAACTTCCACCGGTTGCTCCCAGGCTTCCGGAAACCTCCCCGGTCCCGGACGTCTGGCTTGTCGAGCAAACCACGGATTACGAAACCTACTCCAACGGTCTGCGTGTGGAGACAGCGGGCTCCGTCGCGAACGAGTCTCGCATCCCACGGTCGCACCGGGCGGGCGGCTATCTGTACCATTCGGGAACCACGCAACCAGTGGGCATAATCTACCACACCACGGAATCTCACATCGCTCCTTTCGCGCCTGACGAGACGCAGCGGCTGACCCAATTGGGGCGCAGGATTCTTGACTACGTGCGGCAGGAGCGCTCCTATCACTACCTGATTGACCGCTTCGGCCGGGCCCACCGGGTAGTGGAGGAGCACCACGCCGCCAATCATGCCGGCGCCTCGATCTGGGCGGACGGACTAACGATCTACATGAATCTCAATCACAGCTTCCTGGGCGTGTCCCTGGAATCGGAGACTGTGCCGGGGGACCGCGCGCCGGATACGGTCACTCCAGCGCAGGTAAACTCCGTGTCGCTACTGACGGCGATGCTCCGCTCGCGCTACAAAATCGCGTCACAGAACTGCGTAACACATGCGCAGATCTCGGTGAACCCCGTCAATTTGCGCATCGGAAATCATACAGACTGGTCGTCGAGCTTTCCGTTCGCGGCCATAGGCCTCCCGGACAATTATGCTCTTCCCCTGGGGGCGTATCACGTTTTCGGCTATACCTATGACCACGACTATGTCGAAGCAACCGGTTCCCGGCTTTGGAAAGGCTTGTCGGCTTCGGAAGAGCATGTCCGGCTGCAAGCCTCGGCGCGCGGACTGACGGTCGCGCAGTATCGCAGCGAGTTGCGCCTCCGGTATCGGGAGGTGGTAAACGCGATGCAAGTTCCCGGTCTCTATGCCCGTAGTAAGGAGAAACAGCAATGAAGAAAAACGAGAATCCCGTGCTCGGCCTCGATGTCGGCACCAGCCGTATCGTCCTCGCCCGCAAGAGCGGCGACGATTTCACATTCGAATCCCAGCTCAATGCATTCACTACAGTCGAGCATTCGCGCATGATCGAATCCGCGTTGAAGCGCGATCAGATCCCATTCTCTGTCGAGAATACGCAACTGTTCATCCATGGCAACGAAGCGCCGCGGTTTGCCGACTTGCTTTCCACGGAAACTCGGCGGCCGATGACCCAAGGCGTAATCAACCCATCCGAAATCGAGAGTGTTACGGTGATCCGGCGGATCATCGAATCCCTCACCAGGCATGCGGACGGTGCGCGCCCGAAACTCACTTTCTCGGTTCCCGCTTCCCCGTTGAACGGGGAAGAGTCGCTTACCTACCATGAAGCGACGCTCCGCCAGATCTTCGATGAGCTAGGCTACGACGTGCGCTCGATCAATGAAGGCTTGGCTGTAATCTACTCCGAGCTCGAAGACACCAACTATACCGGGATCGGCATCTCGTTCGGTGGCGGGCTGGTGAACGTTTCCCTGGCGTGGCTGGCAATGCCTGTGCTGAGCTTTTCCATCCCTAAAGCGGGCGACTTTATCGACGCCTCGACTGCGTCCGTCACGGGTGATCTTTCGACGCGGGTCCGTCTGGCCAAGGAAGCGACATTTCATTTCAATGGACACTTTACCGACCAGCTTCATCAGGTTCTCACGGTTTACTACGAGGACATGATCCACTCGATCATCAGCGCGATGAAGGAAGCGTTCTCGGATTCTAAACGCATGCCTAAGCTCACCAAACCGGTTCCGGTGGTGTTGAGCGGCGGCACAGCCTCGCCTGCCGGCTTCCGTGAGCGTTTCGAGAAAATGCTCCAGTTGACTGAGTTCCCCGTTTCGGTCTCGGAGATCCGCGTGGCTCGCGATCCGCACACAACGACGGCTCGCGGGGCGTTGATTTCGGCGTTGACGGAGATGTAGACGGCTACCTTGGCGTTATCGACCTAGTGGGCATCACCACTTGGGTCCGCGATGGCGCAGGATCTCGCTGACCTCGCTCCTCCATTCGTCATAGCTTTTGGCCCGACTCATGGTGGTTTCGCTTTGCTTTGTCAGCCTGATTCTTTTCGAGCTGGCCGGCCGGCTTGCCTGAAGTCGATCCGACTCCCTGAGTGTGCCGGTCAGCATACTCCCGGTCATGGCGCCTTCGAATTCGAAGAAGTCCCTGGACGGCGCCTGTTGACCATTCGCAAGCAGCACGCTGCCGATCGTGAGTCTCGCGGAGAAGGACAATTTTCCTGTCCGCGAATCGAACTTGACGTTCTCGAGCACTCCGGTAGGAGTGTCACCTGCGAGTCCAGCGGATGCCAGGAACAACCCGAAGAGCCGCCCTCGTTCGCGCCATAACTGCACGCTATATCCGTATGCGTGTTCCTCGGTGTAACGCATGTTCGAGAACTCGCCGACGATGGCGACAGCGGAGGAAGGAGTCTGAGGCAAAGCACCATTACCGCTCACGGCAATCATCACAAGTAGCCGTGTTCCGGTTCAGTTGGAAATGGAGAAGGCGTTCCTCCACTAAGCTAATGGAGAGGACGCATGAAGAAGCAACGGAAGCAATGGCTCACCATGAGAACGAGGATCCACTTCAAGATCCTCTTTACATCAATTTGGGGAGAGCGTTGGCCCGAGAGATCACCACTATGCCTCTCCTTTGGGACGATGACGATCTCATCGGCGTTGGATCGGGCCGGGCCGTATTTCAAACCATGTCTGCGCTTCAAAAGCTGGTACCGTTGCGCCCAAGGGTTCGTTTGATGTCTTTAACAGGAAGTGTCCATAGTGGGCCCGGCAACAAAAATTTCTGGCTCAATGCTGATACGCATGTTGACCAGTTTGCGTAAGCGTCTCGTAAACCGCCGGGGGATGGTCCTGGATGTGAGGTATTGGCGGATTTCCTCTAAGGCTGGGCTGGGGAAGTCGTGGGCGTCCAGTTGTGGGGAAGCAATTCACTGAGCCGGG
>Ga0187893_10001916_pt1 | contig 47462 bp, 52 predicted proteins | sample MA1701074metaG_FD_139574 | JGI IMG/M metagenome (GOLD analysis project Ga0187893, IMG submission 139574) | White microbial mat communities from a basaltic lava cave in the Kipuka Kanohina Cave System on the Island of Hawaii, USA - MA170107-4 metaG ... | reverse complement strand
GGCCATCGAACACCTCCATTCGACAGCCAGTAGAACAACGATTCAAGCTTCGCGCCATTCAAGGGTGGCGCGAATTCTTCGGAAATCCCTTCATTCAGGAGGTTATGAAACCGGTTCTAGGCTCTACAAGGACTTTCTCCGCGCCCGTGACCTTGCGACTTGGGAGAAGAGCTCAAAGGAGGCGCTTTACGTCCGTCGCCTGGGAAGGGAGTCCCCTGCCTCGTATGAGTCCTATCGTCAGTTCGTGGACACCCGTTCTGCCGAAGTCGTCGCCAACATCGCGATCTGCCTGATTCACCAAACCAATTACCTGCTCGACCGGCAGCTCGGCCGCCTGGAGAAAGATTTCGTGGAACAAGGCGGCCTACGCGAACGCATGACCCGTGCTAGGCTGGCTAGCAGGAGCAAACGTTGAGGAGACAGCAATGAACGACGCAACCGGTCTTTCGAGGAACCAGCACTCCGTCATCACGCTCGCGCCGAATCTCCGCACCGGGATCGCTGGAATCGCCGTAGGTGCGATCCTCTATGCGATCGCGACCGCACCCGCGCAAGCACCACAAACGCCCTCGGTCGTCAAGGCAACACGCTTCGTGCTCGTCGATGGCGAAGGGAGGGAAAGGGCGGTGCTCGGATTCAATGGCCAAAGTGCGGGCCTTTACATTGACCCAGGCGTTGGCGAGACAGGGGCCGAGCCCTTCATTTCGCTGGACTCCACGCCGATGGAGGAATCATCGAAGGCGGAGAATACTCGTTTGACGATGCGTAATGGCCTAACCCCGACCGAGGCTCATGTCACGCCTAACTCCATTGGCCTCAGGGACCGCAAGAAAGATGACTGGCTTGGGCTGCAATACGTCAACTCTCCATCGTTGGCGTTCATTGACCGCTCAGGATTTCCCTACGTTTGGCTTCGCCATGACGAAGTCGGCGGAATCCAATTTGAGATTCGCAGCCCACTTGGAATCGGAGGTGCATTCGACCGAGAGGCAAAGGCGATGTCGCGAGGCGAGAAAGGCGACCCAAGGATCGACGAAGCTCTGCACCGTTCACTGCGGTTTCGGGCTACGGCTCCGCCGTTCGCCGACCCGATGATAACGCTATGGAAAGACGGACGGGTCATCTGGAACGCAAAGGGGGAGTGAGGGAGCGACGGTGCGACAGTCTTATCCCCTTTGCATAGCGTCTCGTCGCCGGTGAGCTATCTTCGCCGCCCTCGTGGACGCCGCTCACGTGGGCTTGGTACACCAGGACCTGGTTCGATGATCGTCAACGTGTTCCCTCCAAGCTTGTGCGCCAGGCTGGCAAGCGTTACCCCCTTCTGACGTGCTTCGTCGATGATCGCCCGCAGATCTTCGCCGGCGATGCCATTCGGAGTTCTTGCACGGATGATCGTCTGAATATGCAGGGTCGCGCTATCGGAATCACTTGTCGGACGAGCACCCTTTACCAGCCGCTCGGCTGACTGGGCCATGAGTTCCTGCATGCCGTTTCCGAAGGCGAACTCATGTCGTGCAAATTCTGGGTGGTGTTCTGTCAAATACAGCATCCGAAGGTCGTCTTCGCTGAACGGTACGTGGAAATCATTGTACTTGATGATCACCTTTCCATTCGACGCCATTTGGAAATGATAATGCGGTTGGGAACCTATGGGCTTGCCATGGCCCCGCATGTCTGAGGCTGAACATGAGAATGACCATTCAAGCTTGCTCCACCTTATGGTCAAATCAATTTTCTTCTTGCCTGAGTGCTCGCCTACCAAGTCGTTGATATCGCGGCACGCGGCTTCCACGGACGCAACCCAACGGAGGTATGCCTGAAGCTCGTAATACCCGAAGCGAGCGAATACTTCGGGGAAGTGCCGTTTCCTAAAACCCTTCGGGTTCAGCAGCCAATGGACACAGGGATTCGCCTCGTCGAAAACCGGAATGCCCGCATGACACAGATAGCACACGCCACGCTCGAAGTAGGCCAGAAAATCCGCGTGTTCAATGGCCGCGCGCTGGAACTCCTGTCGGTTCGCGGCTGCCGTTTCTTCCGGCGTGGACGATCGCAAAGACCCTACAATCTCATCGTATTGGCCGGGCTTCTGTGACGTGATGTTCATGCGCCACCAGACTCGGTTCCATTATCAGCGCGGATGCAGAGGAAGGTCAATCCGCCGCTACGGCGAGCCATCTCGCTTGACCGAAAGGGGTGCATGACGGAGAATCGGCGTGGGTGAAGTATGGTTCGCAAGTTCGCGGTCGAGATTCCGTATGACACGCTGAGCGACCTGTGCCGCCGGTGGCAGGTGGCCGAGCTGGCGCTGTTCGGCTCGGTCGTGCGCGATGACTTCTCCGCGGGCAGCGACATCGACGTGCTGGTGAGCTTCCTGCCTGAAGCCCGATGGACGATCCTGGACGAGATCCGCATGGAAGAGGAAGTGTCCGCGGTGTTTGGGCGGCGCGTGGAACTTGTTCCTCGCCGGGCCGTCGAGCAGAGCCAGAACCCTATCCGTCAGAAAGCAATCCTCGAATCGGCCGTGTCCATCTATGTCGCGAGATGACGCTCACCTCCTCGATGTGCTGCAGGCCTGCCGGCGAGCCCTTGAGTTCCTGGAGCAGAAAGGGCAGGAGGGCTTCCTGCGCGACTACAAGACGCAGTCGGCCGTCCTTCATCAGCTCATGCTGCTCGGCGAGGCGACCAAGCGCCTTTCGCAGCGGTTCCGCGAAGGCCATCCCGAGATCGATTGGAAGTCGATGGCCGGTTTGCGAGACAAACTGATTCACGCCTATGATCGCGTCGACTTGATCGCGGTCTGGCAGTACCTCCAGCAAGACATTCCCAAGCTCATCCAGAGCTTAGAATCAATCAACCCTGGGCGGTAGGGCCAATGACTGCTGGCGCGCATGTGTCGCCGTTCAGTACTACCACGCCGCGTCTTGACTGGGTCGTTGCGGGCGAGCGGGCGAGCCTACTGTTTCTTCGACTTCCCGCGCTTGAGCGGGTTGCACGATGATCGCAGCCATTCGGCGAACGCTTCGGCCGATACGCTCCGATCGGAAAGGCCGACCACGTGGGATACGACCTGTTCCTCAGGAGCATCGACGTCGAAGCCGTTGAGGCCGAGAAAGACGTAGGTGGTCAGGAACGCGGTTCGTTTGTTGCCGTCGACAAAGGGATGGTTCCGCGTGATCGCATACGCATACGCGGCCGCGAGGGCGGCGATATCGCGTTCGCCGTACGCGTAATGATGCCTCGGGGCCGCGAGCGCGGAATCACGCAGACCCGGGTCGCGGACCCCCGCGTCGCCGCCGTGCTCGGCGACGAGTTGCTCGTGCATGGCCAGCACGGCCTCAACCGTGAGCCACGCGGGTTCCTTCCTCACTTGGCCAGCTCACGCAGGGCGTTGCGATACTTGTGCATCCCTTTGGCCGCCACGCGCATTTGTTTCTCGAACGCCGGGTCGAACGGCGTGATTCGCAGCCCGTCGGGACTCTCGGTGAGAAAGAGCTGATCGCCCTCACCAACCTTGAGCGCGGCCGTCGCCTCCGCCGGAAGGATCACCCCCAGTGAATTGCCAATCTTGCGCACCGTCAATTGAACCATGCTGGACTCCATTTTTCTCGAAGTTTAACGCATGTTATAACATCGGTCAAGCGGTCGGTCGGGTCAATCCGCCGGGACGCAGCGGGCGGCGGCCCACTTTCGGAGGGCCTCGACACGGTCGGCCATGATGACGGAAAGGGGCGGGGAGTTCTTCAAGGCCGCGAGGACACGACCCGTATCGAGCTCCGCGCCCTCGGCGAAAGCGTTGTGCATGGCGGAGATGACGGCCTGCTCGATCTCCGCGCCGGTGAAACCCGCCGATTGATCGGCGAGCTTGTCCATGTCGAAGCCTCTGGGATCGCGTCCGCGCTTGCGAAGATGAATGGTGAAGATCTGCTCGCGGGCCTCGCGACCCGGCAGGTCGACGAAGAAGATTTCATCAAAGCGCCCCTTGCGGAGCAACTCCGGCGGCAGGGCCTCGATGTCGTTAGCCGTCGCCACCATGAATACCGACGCCTGATGCTCCTGCATCCACGTCAAGAGAGCGGCGAACATGCGCTGCGAGAGCCCTCCGTCGATGCTGCGGCTGGCGGCCGAGGCGAACGCCTTCTCGATCTCGTCGATCCACAGCACGTTGGGGGCCATGGCCTCCGCCTGCCGTAGCGTGTCCCGCAGGCGGCGCTCCGACTCCCCGATGTAGCGATCGTACAGGGCGCCCACGTCCATCCGCAGCAGTGGCTTTCGCCAGCCTGTGGCAATGGCCTTGGCACAAAGGCTCTTGCCCGCGCCCTGCACGCCCAAGAGCAGCACGCCGCGCGGGGCCTTGAGACCAAAAGATTTCGCTTTCTCCGACCACACTTGCTCGCGCTGGTGCAGCCAGCGCTTGACGTTCCGAAGCCCGCCGATCTCCTCCAACGTCGCGGGCGTCTCGATGTGCTCCAGCAAGCCCGTCGCCGACAGCATCTGCCGCTTGCGGGCCAGCACGGTCTCGAGGTCGGCGTCATTGAACTGCCGGTCCTCGCAGACGCAGTCCACGATCACTTGCTGCGCCTGCCGCCGCGACAACCCCCGCAGGTTCTTGACGATGTTCGCGAAGGTGGGACGCGGGATCTTGACCTGAATGGGCTTCTCCTGGTGCAACACGCGGAGCGTGTCGCGCAGGATGGCGTCCAACTCTTCCTCGTCGGGCAAAGTGAGCTCGAACGCGGTGGCGAGCCCGGCGATCACCGGCGGCAGGGTGGCGGAGTGGTCAATCATCACCAGTGTGTTTCCGCTGCGGGCCGTACGGGCGATCAACTCTCGGAGAAGGCGCAGCGTTCGTTCGTCGCGAAGGTGCCCGACCAGGTCGAGCGTGGCGAGGACGGTGGGTTCGCTGAGGTGTTGCCCGAAGTAGTAGAGGCCCGCGGCCGGGTGCTCGGTCTCCGGGATCGGCGGGACGTCGGCCACCAAGCCGTCGCGCACGCCGCCGACCATCGACCAAAGCCGCAAGCTCCGCCCCAGGTTGATAGCCGCGTTTCGCACCAACCCAAGTGCGTAGTCTTCCTCCACCGTCGTGATTGACACGGCCGCGTGCCGCGCGGCGATAAGGCGATCGAGACGCTCCTGGTCGGTTTCACGGGCCATTGCGCATATTGTCGAGCGGTGCGACATCGCGCACAAGATGGCACTGCCGCCACTGCTCAGCGAGCGGTGCGGTTTGCGATTTCTCCGGATGGGGCCGGCTTAGCTTACTCACCGACGGCCGAGGAGATCGGGATCGAGTTCCCCGTCGCGCTTGATGACCGACATGCCGTGCGCGCCGGCGGACCAGAGGTCGCGGGAGTAGATGCGGATCGCGCGCTCTTCGCGCCCGGCCGTGCGGACGTCCCAATAGCGATGAGACGCCGAGCCGCGCCTGCTCCAGAACGGCCGCTCCTTGTAGACGCGGACGATCGTGCCCTGGAAGGCCTCTTTCATTTGCCGAGAGCGCGCCCAGTCGTCGTAGGCGACGAACGCCAGGACCAGCGGGATTACCACGATCGCCGATGCGACCGAGCCGCGCCGACGGCGCGTCCGAAATAATCCCAAACGAATCATGTCGGGCAAGCATACAATATCGCGGGGCGCCGGGTTGGGCAGCAGGGGTCGGCGTGAGCCTCACCCTCCCCAGCGTCAGTGCAGTCTTCCGCTGCGGAAGATGGCCCAGCTCAGACCTAAGCCGAAGATGCCCGCGAGGACGTAGCCGATCATGCCCAAAGTCTGCACCCGAAGGCCCAGAATGATCAGGTCGGTGTTGGCGCTCACCACGACGGAGCTTCCCACGATAATCGCCGCAATGACCACGGCGAAGGATAGACGATTGCTCGAACGATCCAGCTCGCTGATGAGCCGGTCGATGTTCTCGTGGCGAACGTCCAGGTGCCAGCCTCCGGCCGCGAAGCGCCGCAGTGCCTGCCGCAATTGCCCGGGAAGCTGACGGGCGATGCTGAAGAGCTGCCATCCCATGAGGGCCGTGCCTCGCGACAGATTGCGCGGCGAAAACCGCTCGGCGAAGGCCCTCTTCAGCCGCGGGCGCAGCAATTCCAGCAGGTCCAGCTCCGGATCGAGCCGCGCCGTCACGCCGGCCAGAGTGCTGAAGGCCTTGATCAGCAAGAGCAGGTCGCGGGGAATGACCACGTCGTTGCGGCGGATGACATCGGAAAACTCGTTGAGCAACATGCTCAGGTCGAAGCGTTTGATCGGCAGACCATAGTACTTGTCGAGCAAGGCCTGCAGCGCCCGATCGAGCGTGCGCCTATCCGTCTTCGGACTGAACGCCCCCATGTCGGCAAAGGCATCGATGATGACTGCGACTTCCTTCTTCACCGCCGCCAGAACGATCACCAGCAGCTCGGTCATCCATTCGTCGGTAATGGTCCCCACCTGGCCGAAGTCGATCAGCCCGACCTTGGAGACGGGCTCGACGAGAATATTGCCGGGGTGCGGATCGGCGTGGAACAGGCCCACTTCGAAGGTCTGCTTGAGATAGCAATCCGCCAAGCGCCGCGCAACCAGGATGCGATCGATCCCACGGGCGTTCGCTTCGGCGCAGAGCAGGGCTTCCAGCTTCACGCCCTCCAGTTCCTCCAGAGTCAATACGCGCGGGCCGCAAAGGTCCCAGTAGACTTTGGGGATGCGAATGGCGGGATCGTCGACAAAGGCCTGACCGAACCGGGCGGTCATCGAAGCCTCGTTGATGTAGTCGAGTTCCCGGGTCAGCATTTGCTCCAGTTCCGCGACGATGGTTACTGGCCTGTAGATGCGCAATTCCGGGGCGAACTTCTCGATCGACTGAGCCAACCAGCCGAGCAGCTGAATGTCCAAATGAATCGTATCTTCGATGCCGGGCCGGCGCACTTTCACCACGAGGCTCTCGCCGTTCAGGCCCTTGGCCCGGTACACTTGGCCGATCGACGCGCTGGCGAAAGGCTCAGGTTCGATCTGCGCGAAACAATCGCCGAGCGGTCGGCCCAGCTCCCGCGCGACCATCTCCATGGCCACGGCGGTGTCGAAGGGTGGCACCGCATCCTGTAGTTTCTTCAGCTCGCGTACCACCGCGGGGGGCATGATGTCGGGGCGCGTGCTCAGCATTTGGCCGAGCTTGATGAACGTCGGACCCAGCTCAATGGCGACCAGGGTCAATCGCCGCCCGACCGACGATTCACCCGGTTCCACGACGGCCTCATCACGCCGACCACGAAGCATCCACACCGGCACGAACCGCCCCAGGTCGATGCGCGTGACGATGTGCCCGAAGCCGTGGTGGGTGAGCACCCGGGCGATTTGTCGGAGTCGGTTGAGGCCGCGGATGTTCCGAGTGAATTGCAGTGGGGTCATGAATCGGTAGACTCGCCGCAAGGTCGCCGAAGGTCAAACACTCGTCACGCTCAAGCGAAGCTTGGGCGTGGTGGCGTCCGGGACAGACCCCAATGACGATTCAGTCGACGTTCGTGGAGAGCCCCTTGGATTTGAGGGAGTCGCCGCCCGTAGCGGTCGCGGGAAGGGTCGCGGCGGCGCTCGTCTTGTCCGCGTCCGTGGCCGTGCTCGCGATCGCCGCTTGGTTGACCCCGGACCCGCGAGGGTTCGGCACGCACGAGCAGCTCGGGACGCCGCCGTGCCTGCCGTTGATGCGCTGGGGGCTGCCTTGTCCGACGTGCGGAATGTGTACAGCCTTCGCCCACGCCATACGCGGCGAACTTGTGGCGGCCTTCTTGGCTCAGCCCGGCGGTCTTGCCCTGGCGGTCGCCACGGCGATCGCCGGCGTCGCCTCGGCATTTGTGCTGATTGCCGGTCGGAAGATTCCTCTTGCCATCTCCTGGTCCTGGACCAAACAACTCCTATGGATCGCGATTGTGCTTGTCCTGGCTGCTTGGGCATACAAGGTAATCATGCTCTGGAGCGGTCGAATCGTCTTGGCGGTAATCGTTTTCTGAGTATGATGCGGCCAATGAATGCCGGATCGAAGATGAAAACACGCGTGCTGACAGCGCTCGCTCCCGGCGCGGCGTTGCTCCTTGCGGCGTGCAATCTGCTCACTCCGCTTGTGCTGGTCATCGAGCCGACCAAGAAGGTCCTGCCGGAATTCGACAAGCTCGCGGGTCGGCGCGTGGCCGTGTTGGTCTGGGCGCAACCGGCGACGCTGTTCGATTATCCCCACGCCCGCTTCGAGCTGGCCACCTATATCGGCGACAAGATTTACTCCGAGATGGGCCAGCGGGAACTCGGCACGCAGGTCGTCGATCCCCGCGACGTAGAGGACTTCATTCAGAAGAACATCGACGCCCAAATCGATCCTTACGCGGTCGGGCGTCAATTCAACGCGGACTACGTGGTCTATTTGGAGTTGCTCGAGTTCCAAATCCGCGATGCCCAGGCCCCCCAGTTCCTGCGGGCACGCATCCAGGCATCCGTCTCCGTCCACGACGTGCGTGCCGAGGGCGGGTCGCTGCGCCGCTACGAGCTCCTTCCCGTGCAGTGCGTTCATCCCGAGGAAGCGCCGGTTCCCCTGACCGCCACCAACGCGCCCCTGATCCGCGAGGCGACCTATCGCAAGTTCGCGGAGATGGTCGCCCGGAAATTCTATGCGCACACCGTCGAATCGTAGACCGGTTGAGCGTTCGACAGACTCGGGACTTGTCATGTTGAGCGAAACGAACCACCTTGCCTGCGCCGCATTCCTCGCCTTGAGCGTATCCGCCGGCTGCAGCACCAAGATCGACGCCAAGTTCCGCCTCGCCGAAGGACCGGTCATGGTCTTTGTGGACGACGTTCACGAGCGCCTGGATTGGCCCGCGGTGCGGCGGTATCTGTGGGACGACGTGACGCAGGAGTTGCTCCGGACCGGCGCCGCGCACCGCATTGTGCCGCTGACGACGGAGGACTCGCTGCGACAGACCCTGCCCGATTTTTCCAAGCGCACGTGCCGGGAGATCGGCGAGATGGCAGGCGCAGATCACGTCCTTTGGATCGAGGTGCAGGGCTTCCTTGCCGACGAGATGATCGTCGACTCGACCAACGCCGCGTACTTCACCGTGACCGTCAAGGTCCTCGACGCCCGCGAGAAGCAGGACCGCCGCAAGGTCCGCGTGTGGCCGGATACGCTCGAAGGGCACCACGTCACCGCGAGCATGACGGGCGCCGCCGTCACCTCGGCCAAGAACAAGGACGCCATCGCCAGGGTGCTGACCGCCAAGCTGGCCGTGGAAATCGCCCGCCTCTTTCACGACTATTCGGTGGACTCCTTCGGCAATCCGCTGTGACGCGCCGCCGGTAACCCGTAGACGCTGCGCACGGACGGTCCGGGCGCCTCGAGAGCGCTCGGTGCGAACATGACGACCGTCGTACACCTGGTTGACGCTGCCGCCGGCTGGGAACAGCGCATTGCAATCGGCTCGCTCCTGGATCGCCTGCCGAAAGAGGGGTTTCGCCAACTCGTCGCCGCCCTCGACGCAGGCGGCGCGGCGATGCTGAGATCGTGGGGTATGCCCGCCGTCGTGCTGCACCGCCCACTCCCCATCACGGCGCTGGCTGCGCCGGCCATCGCCCGATTCACGGAGCGAGAGAACGTCGACGTGATCCATGCGTGGGGTCCGAGCGCGGCATCCGCGGCGCGGGCGGGCGCCGGTCGCCGGCCGATCGTGTGCGAAGTGTTCGATCCCACGGTGATCAGCCGGCACGCCAGCCTCTTGCGCACGCTGTCGCAGTCAAAGGGGTTCGCATTCATCTGCGGCAGCGGCATCGTGCAGCGGCGACTCGTCGAACGCGGCGTAGCCTTGGACAAGTGCGCAGTCATTCGACCGGGGATTGACTTCGCCGCCATCAACCGGTTTCGCCGCGGCCCGCTTCGGGATGAACTCGGCGTGCCGCGCGAACAGACGCTCATCGTTGCCCCGGAACCGGTCACCCGCGAGAGTTGCGCTTTCGAAGCTTTTTCCGCGGCGGCGATGGTCAATCATCTTGAGGGGAGCGTGCGGATGATCGTGCCCGGCGACTCGCCGGAGACGCAGCGCATCGCGCGGTTCGCGGCCGGACTGCCCAGCCGACCGACTTTCGTTCCGCTAAGTCGAGCGCTGGACATGGAGGCGCTGATCGCGGTTTCGGACGTGCTCATCGCCGCGCCGCACGGCGATGTTTCGACGACGGCGATCGCCTGGGCCATGGCCGCCGGCGTCGCCGTCATCGGCTCGGCCGTTCCATCAATCGCGGAGCTGATTGCCCACAAGGTGAACGGCCTGCTCTTCAAGCCGCCGCCGCGACGCGGCGTCGTCGTGGACATCGTGCAACGGCTGCGGGATCGCGACTCGCAGACCAAGCTCAAGGAAGCCGCCCGCGGCCAGGCCTATGAAGTCTTCGGCCTGCGACGGTTCGTCGAGCAGCACTCGCACGCGTATGACAATCTGTTCGCCATCGCGCCGGTTGGTGACGGCGTCGTAGATTCAGCAAACGCATTCTGAACGGCCTACCGAGCGTTCAGGAGGCCCTTGCAGCATGCCCCTTCTCGTCGTAAGATACTTGTTGAGCGAGCCCGCACGTACGAAGACGGTCGAATTGGCACCTATTGAAGAAAGCAAGACGGCATGAAGCCATACGAGTTCAGCAAGCCCAAGATAGTACACTGGGTTGAGAGGATTGGTGCCGATATTCGTCCCCAGATCGACATAAACCTGGACCAGGAGGCGTGTAACCGGTTCTCGAAATGGGCTCGCGAAACCTATCCGCCGCTCTTTGACCGCATGGTCCTAGGACACCAGCGGTTCGAAATGCTGAAAACCCTTGAATACCCAGGGAAACCGTCCGTCGATCTAACGACATTCGCTATGACCCCACGCGGACCCGTTTTCATGGTCCCCCGCCAGATAAGTCAGTTTGACTTGGAGCCTGATCTTCCCGCGATCGACGAAGTCTTTGTAAAGTCAATGAAACGATTGCGGGTAGAGTTTCCCGGACGCCGCGTACTCCGCGCGGGCAAAGTCAATCAGTACATCTTCGATTGCGACCAGAAACCTTCGGTCGAACTTGTATCACGGATGTTCTCGAGAATCAACGTACCGGATGACGGTGAGTTGTTCATTCGCGTCAATCTCCGTGACGCCGAGTATAACCGGATCCTCACGCTGGAGCCCGTCATTGGGCAGCGGCAAGCGCAGCCAGGCGCACCCGTCGAGACCGTGGGTTTCGGTGTGAAAATCACCGTGGATTTGAACAATCGCGAAACCAAGGATCTGGAAGAGCACGATTGGAAGAGGATCTTGGATGCTGCCGATGAATACAATCAGGAGGGGATGTACCGGTTCTTGAACTCGCCGGGAGATTAAATATGACCACAGCCTCTACTCGCAGTTCGATCCTCGCGATCGATAGCTTGCCCGACGCGTTCGCAGGCATCAGAGTTGCTGCGACATCATGGGAGAGCGTTCCCGGAGATTCGTCCACACTCGGCCGCGAGCCCGACGCTAGTTCTACTCTGGCCAATGAACTGTTCGGTCCGACTGAGGCCGAAAGCGAGGATGAAGAAATGCGGGCGTTCGCACAACTAGCGCGAAAGGCCCGACATCGCGCGTCGAAGGAGAACCCGTTTTGACGATCCCCCGCCCCGGTGAGATCTATTGGGCTTTCGTCGAGGGCGGGCGGCGACATCCGTATGTGATCGTTTCGCGTGACGAACTGAACCGAGGCGGTTACGTTATCGCAGCCCAACTTACTTCATCGAAGCTGACAAATCGGCGCGGCCTGCGAAACTGTGTGCCGCTTCGTGCCGGACAATTCGGATTGCCGAAGGATTGCGTCGTTCAGAGCGAGATGATCACGTTCATGGACAAGGACGACTTCGACTGGGAATCCGGTCGCATCGGCACACTTGATGGTTCGTCCATGCGCGACGTGATTCGATCGATCGGCTATGTCATCGCGGCCGAATGTGAGCCGACGTGACGGCTCGTACCGGGGCGAGCCTTCAACCGGATCCGCCCGCAGATGCCCGCAACAACTTCGCGTAATCCCGTTCGAGTTTGTTGAGCTGGTCGTCGAGGGTTTGGTCGCGGCCGGTGTAGGAATGTGGCGAGCGGGCGAGCTCCACGAACCACTTGACCACGTTGTCGTAGTCGTTCAGGTCGATGTACTCCGGGGCAAGCTTCTCTTTCTTGCTGTCCACGTTGTGATAGTTGCCCAGGGCGATGCAGATGCCCGTGGCCTCGTAGCCCAGGGCGCAGTAGGCCGACGACTCGCACGTGCCGCCGTCCATGAGCTTTCGCTGGTACTTGAAGCTCGAATCGTCGCGGGCGAGCTCGCGGGCGACGCGGTGGCAATGGGCCGTAGCCGCATGCGTGAAGGTGCTCGCCCGGTCGCCCACGCGAAGGATGGGGCCGTCGCCCATCTTGGCGAAGGGCCGCTCGGAGCTGGTCTCCATGGCCACGATGATGCACTTGGCGGGTATGGTGCGAAGCCGGCACGCGGCGATCGCCCCGATGAATCCGACCTCCTCGGCGCGGGTGAACAGGAAGTACGCGTCGCAGCTTCTTGCCGCACGCGACAGCTCGTCGATCGCGGAGAGCATGGCCGCCACGCCCGCCAGGTCGTCGCAACCACGTGCGTAAATCCGCGAGCCGCGCACCACCGGATCGGGAAAGTCCCACATGCCCACCGCGCCCGGCGGAATGTCCCGCGGCACCTTCACGCTGACCGTATCTACGCGCGATTGTCCGCTCTTGGGCACGACCAGCGCCGATCGAATGATCCCCCGCACCCATTTCCCCTCTACATCAAAGCGCATTCTCGAGCGCACGAAATAATGCGGCGCTACGCCCCCGCGCCAGAACGCCTGCACGTGTCCGTTAAGAAGCATCTTGTCGGCCACGAAGCCGGGATGATCCACGTGAGCCGTGATGCACACCGGCCGGCGTACTTTGCGCGAGCCCTTTCGCACGCGAACCAGGACATTACCCGCCCGGTCGCGCCGCAGGCTTACGCCGCCGCGCCGTTTGCAGAATCGCTCGACGTACGCAATGACCTGATGCTCGGCGAATGGCGCCGTGGGAATTGAAAGGACCTGGTGAAGGACCCTCCGGGCCGTGGTCGATCGCGGCATCGGCGCGCGGGCGGTTTTCTTCTTGTTCGCCGCTCGCGCTACCGGCACGGACCTCCTCACGATTTCACCTCGATACACTGCTCACAGAGCAGTGGCACACTCGTTCCCTTCGTCGCTTCGTCGCTCTTACGAAGTCAACTTCATGGCCCCAGCCAGCCGCGACTCGACGTTGTCCCAATTGACCACGTTCCAGAAGGCGTCGACGTAGCCGCCGCGGTTGTTCTGATACTTGAGGTAGTAGGCGTGTTCCCACACGTCGAGCACGAGGATGGGCACGCAGCCGAACATGGTCATGTTCTGGTGCTTCTCCGCGCCGAGCACGATGAGGCGTGCGCCGAGCGGCTCCCAGGCAAGAATCCCCCAGCCGCTGCCGTGGACCTTCTTGGCGGCCGTCGAAAAATGCGCCTGGAAGTTGGCGAAGCCGCCGAAGTCCGATGCGATCTGCTTACCGATGTTGCCCTTGGCCTCACCCCCGCCGCCCTTCTTCATGTTCTCCCAGAAAACGGTGTGCAGCGTATGCCCGGAGCCGTTGAAGGAGAGCGACTCGGTTGCTTCGCGGATGGAATCGAGCCCGGCACTGCTCGCTCCGCCCTGGCTCGCCGAGGCGAGTTTGGCGATCGCGTCGTTGAGGCCTTTGACGTAGGCCGCATGATGCTTGTCGTGGTGCAGGGTCATGGTCTGCGCGTCGATGTGCGGCTCGAGGGCGTCGGCCGGATACGGCAGGGGCGGCAGCTTGTACTCCCTTGGCCCGCTCGGCGTCGGCGAGGACGGAGTCTGCGCCGCCGTCTCCTCCGCCGTCAAGCCGATCCACCCGCCCGCCGCGGCCAGCGTCCCCAGCGTGCCCAACATTTCCCGTCGATTCGGTGCGCTCATCTTCGGACCTCCTTCAATGAACCCCTCAGGTGAGGGTCAAACCACGAGGAAGAGCGTAGGGCAAAGGTCACGCACGGCCCATCCCTCTTCGCCAACCTCGATCCTATTGGCCAGAAACGGCTTTCGTCAACACCTTGCGTTGGCTGTACGCTTGCGTACCGCTGGCGCTACGTTGGCTTTGTATGTCGGTTGGAAGACACCGGAAAGAGACTCGATGGTTTGGTTTGTGTTTGGCCCCTGCGTTTCGTGATTATGCACTTCTAGCAAGGGCACAAAACTTACCCATTGTGATATCAGCAGGCGATGCTCATTTCGCGTTGTGCGTTTGATACAAGGCGTGCGGGCCGGGACAATCCCGGTCTATGTGGAGATCAATAACAGACTACTTGAAGGCGATGGGCGTCTGGCTTTACATCTTGATCGTTCAAGAAGGCGCTTCAGTTATCGGCATGTCCGATGCCTTCGATACGCCGATTCCTCGCTGGGCTTGGGGCGCGCTCGGCATCCTCGGATTGGTGGTAGCCCCTTTCATCGCCTTCCACAAGCAGCGCATTCACAATGCAAGCTCCTTGCAGAGCCTACACGATGCGGTGTCGGCCGAGAAGAAGCGCGCCGATGATGCGGTTGCGAGACTCAACGACAGGCAGCTCGATAAAGTGGCCAACCTGCTGGACGAGGGCCTGCGATGGTTGAGCAATTCCGATCGATCTGAAACGGATGTGCCTGGTTGGTATCTTCGGGTAATAGCCGTTCTCGAAGTTATCTTGCCCGACAAGGTTGCTTTCTTTAACAGTGTTGAAGACGAAGAGTATGAGCATGTTGAGCTTTACGCCCGCTGCCAAAAGCTCAAAGAGATTCTTCAACAGGCGCACGGCGTCCCAGTGTCGGTGCCGAGTGTCGGCGTTGAAGGCGGTCAGGCGACTAGCGCCGCGTAGGTCAATGTGTCCGCCGTCATCAACTCTTTCATTGCGTCGCGGAAGATGTAGGGATTGTCGCGGTTGTTGAATCGGAACTCGAACTCATCAAGATAAATGTCCAAGTGCTTCTTGCTAACCTTGTGGTACGCCCCGACAAGGCCACGCTTGAACAGCGACCACACGTTTTCCACGCTGTTCGTGTGAACGTCGCCGCGTACCCATTCCTTGTCGCCATGGTTGACCGATTCATGGCGGCGCTTCGCGTTCGATAGGTCGCCGTAGGCCACGCAATCGTCGGTAAACAGCGCGTCAGCGTTGCGCCCGACGTACTTGTTGATGAAGTCGCGTAGCCGCGTGCGATCCACGCTGCGGATCACCTCAAGCCGGACCTTTCCGCCACGCTCCCGAGCGCCTGCGACGATGCTCTTATTCTTGTTCTTGTTGGCTTGCCCCTTCGCCTTTCCGCCGATCCAAGTTTCGTCCACTTCCACAATGCCCATCATCAAGGCGTGCGGGGTGTACAGCGCCGTGCGGATTCGGTGGCACAAGTACCATGCGGTTCGGTAGGCGATTCCGAGCGTCCGGCTAAGCTGGTTGGCGCTTACGCTCTTCTTGCTCTCGACCATCATGTAGACCGCGAGGAACCACTTCCACCATGGTAAGTGCGTGTCGTGCATGATGGTGCCGGAGGTGACGGAGAACTGATAGCGGCAGCCATCGCAATCGAACTGGTCGCGGGCGTGGATACGCGAGATTGTCTTACCCTTAAGCGCGGGCATAGGACGCGCTCCGGCCAGCGAAGTTTCATCAAGTAGTCACGGCAGGCGTCATCGCTCTTGAACTGGTCAACAAGCTTGATAAGATTCATCTCGTATGTCACGGCCACGGAAGAAAACCTCCAAGAAGGCGAAGGCACGGAAGCGTAAGCCGGTCAGCCCCAAGGCAATCACCGAACTTCCCGACGATAAAGCGATTCGGAAGCTCTTTCCGAAGAAGGTCATCGACAAGATTGATCGGGAAATAGACCACGCTCGACGCTCCAAGTAGCCGCACTCGCAGCCAACACGTCAAGCATACGCCAAAACGCCCCTTGTGTCAACTGCATAATCACGCTGCGTTTCCCTCCGTGCCTCATTGCTCGCATCCTCTCTTCGCCAATCGACAATCGGCAATTGGCAATCACCGCTTCCTTGTTCCCTCGTTCCCCTGATCCCTCGATCCCCCGATCGCTCGCTTTCATTCTCCGAGCGATCACCTCGCGCGTTATCTCTTTGGTGAACGACCACGTTCCATCGGCTCGGCGGGAGCCTCACCCTCCCCCTCCGTCGCGGAGCCTGCCCTGAGCCGATGCGAAGCGTGGCTTCGTCGCTGTCAAGACCGCTCCCACGACGCCCCCTCCTTGGTCGCCTCGTGTGTCGCGGTACTGATTATTTGCCTCCGTGCCTTTGTGCCTGTGTGCCTTCGTGCCTTTCGTTCTTTCTGCGTTTCTGCATTTATGCGTTCTTGCGTTTCCTTTGTGCCTCCTTGCCTTGTTGCCAAGGACACGGGGGGCGGGTTGAATAGCGGGGCATTCGATGAACACGAGTGAGACCCGCTACACGTTCGACCGCGTCGTGCGGATGGCCATCGCGGCGGCGGTGGTCTATGCGCTGGTGATGCTGCTTCGGTATCTGTCAGACGTGCTGCTTCCATTCGCGGCCGCGGTCATCCTGGCCTATCTGCTCAACCCCCTGGTGACCTTCGTGCAGCGCAAGCTGCGCAGTCGCGGGCTGGCCGTGGCCACGACGCTCCTCGGCTTGGGTGTGGTCACGCTCCTGCTGGGGGCGCTGCTTGTACCCATGACCCTGGACCAGATCGACCGCTTCCGCCGCGATCTGTCCAAACTCCGCGCCGACTGGGCGGTGTCCGTCCGGGCGGCAGCGGCCGATGGCGAGCCGCAGCCGGTCGATCCCGCAGTCGAACCGGGCGTGAACGCATCGAGTTCCACGCTGGGCTGGGCGGAACTCAAGGAGGGGTGGGGGGAGTACCGCCGCGACGCCGGCCGGGAGCCCCGGGCGCAACGACTGGCCGAGTTCCGCCGGCGCCTCTCCGGGACCTACCTAGGGGACGTGCTGGATGACGGCGTGCGCTACGTGCAGTCGGACGAGTTCCGCGTTTTTCTGCTCGACCTCGCCAAGAAGCTCGCCGTCGGCGGCTGGACGGTGGTGACCTTCGTGGGCAGCGTAATCCTGGCGCTGACGGGCTTGATCATTGTTTTGATCTATCTCGTTTTTCTGCTGCTGGACTTTCCGGAATATGCGCGGACGTGGACCACGTTCCTGCCGCCCAACTATCGCGAAGCCACCGTGGACTTCCTCACGCAGTTCAACGATGCGCTTCGGCAGTACTTCCGCGGTCAATCGCTGGTTGCGTTCCTCACCGGGACGATCCTCGCCACCGGGTTCACGATCATCGGCCTGCCCATGGCGGTGGTGTTCGGGTTGTTCGTGGGACTGCTGAACATGGTCCCCTACCTGGCGATGGTGTCCGTTGTGCCCGCTATGGTCCTGGCGGGGCTGCGGGCCATCGAAACCGACACGGGTTTTTTATGGTCGGCCTTGCTCACGCTTCTGGTGTACGCCGTTGCGCAGCTTACGCAGGACTGGTTTCTCACGCCCAAGATCCTGGGCAAGACGACCGGCCTGCGCCCGGTGGCCATCTTGCTCAGCGTGTTCATCTGGGGCAAGCTGCTGGGGTTTCTGGGCTTGCTGCTTTCGATCCCGCTGACGTGCCTTGCGATCGCGTACTATCGCCGGTATGTTCTCACCGCCGGCCCGCAGACGATCGCGGTCCCGGTGGAAACAGCGCCCCGAACGGAGACCTCGACATGACCCAGACCCAAACGCACCCCGGCGCGTGGATCAGCGACCCCGATGCTTATCGACGCAAGCTCGACGGCTTCCTGGGCAATCGCGATCCGTTCACGGTGCTGTCCCAAACGGCGGACACGCTGGCGCGAATCGTCGCTGACGCCCCCGCCAAGCTGCTCCGCACGCGCCCCTTCCCGGGCAAATGGACGCCGAACGAGATCATCGGGCACTTGACCGATTCCGAATGGGTGTACGGGTTTCGTACGCGGCTGATCCTCTGCGAGGACAAACCGACCATCCTGGGCATGGACCAGGACTTGTGGGTGGCCGGGCAGCGTCACAACGATCGCGAACCTCGCGACCTGGTGGAGATGTTCCGCGCCCTGCGGAGCTTCAACCTCCTCGTCTGGCGACAGATGGGCACGGCCGAACTATCGCGGGTCGGCCTGCACAACGAGCGCGGCGAGGAGTCCCTCGGCCAAATGCTGCGGATGGAGGCCGGCCACGACCTCTCCCACATCGACCAGATCAACCGCTATCTCGAAGCCGCGAAGAAGATGGGCTAACCTTCCGTTGCTGCGCCTAAGATCGGTGCGAGCTTCCCATGGTCGCGGACAAAAGCCAAAACCCCGCGCTGCGCGCGTTCCGCGAATACTGGATGCGTCAGCGCCGGACTTGATCGCCGGTCACAGCGTTTCCAGGCGAGGGTGCAGTTCTTTGAGGTATCGCCCGGCGACGCCCAGCTCGCGGAGCATCCCCGCGTGGGGCTCGTCGGGGATGCGCAGGCAGCCGTTGAGCAAGGGCCTGACGAACTCGCGGACTTGGCGCTGCTGGTCAAACAGGGGCTGCGTGGCGTCAATGGCGCGGAGATCGAACTCGCGGATGACCCGCTCGTATTCGTCGAGGATGCGTCCCTGGAAGAGCTTGAAGCACTCCGCCGGATCGTCGCTTAGCCCGAGGTCCATGCCTGCTTCGTAGAACTTCAGTTCCGGGCGTCCGGTGAGGATTCGCCGCATGGCCTCGTCGAGCGGCACGCGAAAGTAGAACGCCGCGGACGGCTTGGGGGCGAAGCGATAGACGCGGCGCACGTAGTCGGCGTCCACGCCGCGGGCCGCGTCGCGAGCGAAAGCGGTGAAGATGTACCGGTCGGTCAGCACGACGGCGCCGGCCCGCAGCGGCGGCAGGATCGCCCGCTCCAGGCGATCCGCGAAGTCGCAGGCGTGAATGATGGAGAAAGTCAGCGGGCTCAGCAGCCGGTGGTCCTTGCCGTACTTCGTCGTGGCGCGAACCAGAGGCGAGGAGTTCCACTCGCTGACGTAGGCGCAGTACCCCTGCGACACGATCCACTTGCGCAGCAGGTCGAGCTGCGTGCTCTTGCCCGAGCCGTCGATGCCTTCGACAACCACCAGCTTGCCGGGCATGGTTCCATAGTCGGCATAGGGGTGTGTGCGGTTCATATCCCGGTCCCCACCTCCTCAAGCGCCCAAGTCGGCGCAGGCCGCGGGGTCACGTCGCTCGCGGAAGTCCAGACGAATCGCGCCCGCGTGCGGAACGCCTTCTCGAACACGTTGGCCTTTCGGCGGGCGCAGCGCAGACCGGCCGTGGGTTCCACGTAGGCGACGGCGTCGAAAACCGTGCCCTTCGGCCCAGGCGTGACCACCACGTCCAGCACATCCTGCAAGTGTAGCCGGTCTAACCCGTCGGCGATGCGCAGGATGCCCGCCAAGTGCGTTACCAAGCGCTGGTCGTCGTCGCCGAGGCGACGAAAGGCCTCGTGCTTGGCCCGCGGACCGCGGCGACGGTGATAACGGCAGATGTTGGCGATGATCTCGATTTCCCTGCGTGAGTAGCCCGCCAGGTCGGCGTGGATCACCATGTCATAGCTGTGTTGGTGATGCCGTCGGTACTCCACCGCGATGCCCACGTCGTGCAGCAGCCCTGCTGCGTGCAGCAGGTGTCTGGCTTCTTCGCGCCCCCAGGCGCCGACGGCGTCGGGGTTTCGCTCCGTGATCTGGTCGAACATGCGCAGGGCCAAGCGGGCCACGTGCTCGGAATGCGACCTCTCATACCGGCTGCGCTCGGCGAACTTCCGCGCCTCGTCGATGGAAGAATGCGGGCGGCGGCGCGGCGGCGCGGACCGAAAGCCCAGCTCATCGATCATCTCCGCCAGCAGCCCGTCGCGGATGCCCCCATCGTGAACGCGGACGCGGTCCACGCCGAAGCGTTGCATGAGCCGCTCCACGATGCACACGCCGGCGACAATGATGTCTGCCCGCTGACTGCTTAACCCGGCGACCTTGCGACGCTCTTCGAGGGGCATGCGGCGGAGGAACTCCAGGAAGTACATGACTTCGCCGTGCCGCAGTTCGTAGCCTCGGACGGCGAAAGGCAACCGGCCCCCGCCCCCGCCCGCGGTTCCGTGCCGGATGGCGACGCGCGCCAGGCTGGTGAACGTTCCGCCGGTCCCGATGATGAGATACGGCTGGTAGGTGGTCGCAGACAGCCGCTCATGCACGACCTTGTCGATGGTCCGGCGCATCTCGTCGAAGCGTTCTCGCCCGTCGGGGCCGCCGAAACGCTCGGTAAGCCGGACGGCGCCCAAGGGGAGCGGAAACACCTGGTCGATGACCCCGCCCGACGAGAGCACCAGCTCCGTGCTGCCCCCGCCGATGTCCGTGATCGCAACGCGACGATCGTCCAGCTCGAAGGTGTTCACGACGCTGGAGAAGGCGAGTCGAGCTTCGTGTTCCGCGTCGATGACTTCCAGGCGCACTCCCGTGCGACGTTCCACACGATCCAGAAACTCGTCGCGGTTGCCGGCCTCGCGCACGGCGGAGGTGGCGACCGCGCGCACACGGTCCACGCGGCACCCGACGGCGATGTCCTTCATTCGTTCAATCGCCCGGATCGACGCCTCCATGGACTCGTCGGTCATGCACCCGTCCGCAAATACACCGCCTCCCAGCCGGGTTGTCTCTTTGATGTCTTCGATGACACGGAACTTGGTGAGTGGGTCGGTCTCGCCGACCACGAGCCGAATGCTGTTGGTGCCCACGTCCACCGCCGCCACCCTCCGGTGAGTGTGCGCGACGTCTCCCACACTCGGTGTTTCCGCGACGGCGGCGTCGGCCCATCTTGGCGCATCGGCCGTGGGACGGATCGCGTGGGCAGGCTCGCGCGAAACGCTTGGACCTGCGACCGCCCGACCCTGGATGATCTCGTGGAGCTGCTCCAGAAGCTCGAAGGCGGTCTTCGACTCCCACCAGTCGAGGAACTCCCGGTGGAGCTGCCGGTATCGTTCTTGAAACAGCCGCCCCAGTTCGCCGATCCCGATCCCTGCGGCGCGCCCATTTCCGCCGACATGATCTGTCGCCTCGGCGGGGCGAGTGGCGCTCTGGGCCTCGCGCTCGGCGTACGCCGCGATCTCGGACCAATCGTTGAGCTTGCCGAGGTCTTCGAGCATCTCCACGAGCCGAGGGTAAAGCTCGTCCTTCAATCGCGCCGGAAAACAGCCCGCGAATATCTCCAAGGCATAGCGCAGTTTCTTGCCCGCGATCCGGAGGCTGTGTAGTTCCGTTGGTTCATGGAGATCAAGACCGCGCTTTTGGCGAACGGCCTCGAGAAGGTCGGGAAGTTCAGTCGTCGCCAGCGCGGCGAGGGTGTACGGCGTCATCGAGGGTTGGTCCGCGGCATCCTTGGCGGTGGGTTCGCGAGGGGTGATGCGCGATTTCAGCAAGCGGCGTACACGCGAGCGTCGACCGAGGCCCTGATGTTCGTCAGCAAGTTTGATGACCGACTCCTGCGCCCCCCAGCGCTCCGCGGTCAGTTGCGAAATGAGCCGCTCAGCGGCGGGTTTTTGCGGCTCCGCAAGGCGGGCAATTTCATCGGCCAGCAGGCCCCGCTGAACGTCGTACTGCCGCGCCGCCCCGGCATCGCGTCGCACCTGACGCAGGTAGCGGCGAAGACGCTTGTACATTCGCGGGCGGCAGAACGCGCGAAAGGCCTGCAATGCGGCGACCGATCGCCTCGCGGCGACGCGGAGCTGGTGTACATGCTCCGGGTCTTCGTCGGCGCGGCGGGCGGCGAACTCCACAAGCTCGTCCACCGCTCGGAGGCGGCGGCGGAGCACGCGACGCGCGGCCACTACGCACGGCGTGTCGCCATGGAGCCCGCCGATCCACTTACCCGTTCGAACCGTGTCCGTCACGCCCTTCTCCGCCTGCCGTGATGATGGGCAAGATCCGTCGTTGAAGGTCGGCGAAGACCTCGCCGATTCCGAGGTTGGCGTCCAGCACGTCAAAGCGGTGCGCGGCCGCCAGTTCGTCGAACACCCGCAGCAGTTCCTGTTGATAGGGAACGAACGACGAGTACAGATCGCGCTCATTCCGGAAGTCCATTCCCGACTCCCAGAAGTCAAACCCGCCTCGGGCCAGGACCCGCGGCACGAGGTGCGGGATATCGACCTTCAAGTAGAAGACCCCGTCGGCGACCGGTGCAAAGCGGTACAGGTCGAAGAGCCAGTTCGAGTCGATGCCGCGGATGATCGAACGGGCGATGATCGAATACACATACCGATCCGTCAGGACGACGAACCCCGCGCGCAATGCGGGGAGGATGTCGTTCTCCAGTCGATCGGCGAAATCGGTAGCGTAGAAAAGGTCGAGGGTCCGTTGGCCCAGGGTCGTGCCCTGCTTGGCCTTGCGAAGCCCTTCGCCCGCCAAGCGGCTGCGTGTCAGGCCGGTGTGCAACACGCCGTACCCCTGGGTCTCCAACCACTCACGCAACAGGGCGATTTGTGTAGAGCGCCCAACGCCGTCCGTGCCTTCCAGGGCGATGAGGTGACCAGGGTAAATGGAAATGTCGACGGGGCGGGCGCCGTCGGGGCGAGTGATCGCCTCAGCGGGGCTGAGACGAAAACCACCGTCCGCATGCGCGGCTGCGTTCATCGCTTCCAAGAAGTACATTCGATGGTCGTTCCCACAGACCAGGAGACTGATAGGGCATCCTAGTTCGACCTCGCCCAGGGCACAAGGCAACACCATAGACCGGAGGGGCTTAGCGCAAACTTAACAACCGGATTACCTCCGGCGGCTTTTTAGGGCGCGGCCTGTTATTCGCTGCAAGTAGGATCCGCCAGGGAAGACCCTGAGAAGCAGTTTTGAAAATCGCTGAAGTCGTGAAGGTCAACTGCGTGGTCAAAATCGGCATCCAGGTGGTCACACTCCGCGCTGACTCCCGCTGAGCGGGGCGCGGTCCAGCACCCGACAAAGTACGCGGCATCGTATGCATCGACGCGAAGGTTCACGTCGCTGTCGCCGAAGGCGATGGACACGGGCGCAGACACGTGGAAAAACGCGCTGCCCGTCAGTGAAGGCTCGAAGATCACGTTACGATTCCAGAAGGCATTCATCCCCAGCACGCCGTCCAACGGCCCACCTTCCGGCGAGGGAAGGTCGAGGACGACAAACGGCATCCGTGAAAACTTCAGGGGCCCGCCGGAGGCATTGATCTGCAAATAATCGATATAGTAGCCGGGAACACCCTCGGTGATGCCACCGACGCCGCAAACGTCGACGGTGAAATCCGGGTCCCTCGGCAGGTTCAGGTCGGCGGCAACACCGGGGCTGATGATCGAGCTCTGCGCACCCGTGTCCACCATGACTCGAAGCTCAACCAGAGGGTTTGTCGGGCTGGGCTCGCCCTGCACGACGTAGATTCGCGAGAAGAACACGCCACCGGTTGGAAAAGAAAGCGATGACAACGAGAGTTGAGTCGGGACTAGCGGCGTGACCAAGTCCTCTAAATCCGGGAAGTAGCTCGCGGTGGCCACGGGGCTGAGTCCGCCAAACTGCATCGAAAAGGCGTGCTCGAACTCGGGAATGGAATCGAACAAAGCCTGAATCTGCACATCCGGACCCGCGAAGACGCTTCCGGCGACCGTGGCGGTGCGCGGCGTATCCACGCGGATGATCGCGGTGTAGAACGAAAGGAAGGGCGTCCCGATGAGCGCGCTGACGGCCTCCACGCCGCCGCATTCAATCGGCGGCGCGGCGAGGGCAGAAGTATTGGAGTGTCCAACCACGGCGCTGATATCCAAGATCCCACCGTCGACGGCCGACAACCCCGCAGCATAGATGCCCAGCGGTTGCGTAACGGAGGCGCTGACCGTCCCGCTGGTTCCTCCGATCTCGACGAAATAGGGAGTCAAATACGGTCCGTCCATCCCCAGGGTGGCGGCGCCGCTTCCGGCGGCCAGATCAACAACCGCTCCGCTGTCCAGGATCCCGACGACAAAATTGGCGCTGGCGGGCGGATTGGGCGAGCCGCACTGACCTCCGATCGGACCGCGGTCAGGGTTGCAGGGGTAGATGGTTTCCAGGTCGTGCTCGAAGTCGATGTCCTTGGAACTGCGCTTGGTCGAGGTAGTAACAGCGACATAGGGGGAAAAGCCGGCGAGCCGAGGCCGAGGGTGCGGATACGACGGCGCGGCGCCCGCGACTACGGCGCCTTCGCGGCTTCCGTGATGAACGGCCATGATTCGTTGCCCATGTCCGAGGCGGATCTCCCGCCGCAGGCGCTCGCCGAACGCGGCGCCGCCGAGCGGGACGAACAACATCGTCACAAGGACGCTGCTGGCGAGCGGCGATGCGCAGGTTCGCTTGATCATCGTCTGACCCCTTGGAGGAGGGTTCTCGACTTCCCTCGATCGAAAAACCCCATAGGATCATTACCACTCCCACGCGGGATTTCAAGTCATTTCGGGCGGTTTCTGATGCACGTTACGCGCGGTGGCCGCTTGAGCGGCTCCTTGCGGCCGCGGCTCGGATCGCTTTTCGTGTATTACGTGCGCGTGCATGTCGAGATTGCTTGACATGCCCGTGCGCCTGTCTAGCATGAAGTTCAACGGAGTCGGGAGGCGAGTGGACCGGGATGCTCGAGCGTGTTCACCGGCATTGTGGAAACGACAGGTCGAATCACGGAGACGCGCGCTTCGGCGAGCGGGCGACGGCTGCGCGTGCGCGTGGACGGCACGATCGCCGACTGCCGCGTCGGTGAGAGCATTTGCGTTCATGGCGTGTGCCTGACGGTCGCGGCCGCGTCGCCAGAACTTCTGGACTTCGACGTCGTACCCGAGACCCTTCAGAGCACCAACCTCGGTCGAAAGCGGGCGGGCGATCAGGTGAATATCGAAAGGTCCTTGCGCGTGGGCGACCGCCTCGACGGTCACATCGTGCAGGGTCACGTCGACGGAATCGCCACAGTCGTAACTATTGAGCGATCGTCACACGAGCATGTCGTCTGGCTGCGCTCCGAGGACACGCTACGACCCTTTATCATCCCCAAAGGCTCGATCACCGTCGACGGAGTCTCGCTGACCATCGCCCGGTCGCGTGATGCTGACTTTTCCGTCGCCTTGATTCCCACGACGCTCCAACGGACCACGCTGGGCGCGTTGACCGAGGGTAACGAGGTTAACATCGAGACCGACATGGTGGCACGAGCGATCGTTCGCCGGCTCGACCAGCTTTACGGCGCCAACTCGATACCTGGAGTTCTTCAGAACGCGGGGCTCACATGACGCTGGGTGCTCTTGGAGAAGTCTGCGTTCCTCTCGAAGCCGGCGTCAGGCCGCTGATCGCGGTGACCATGGGCGATCCGTGCGGGATCGGCGCCGAAGTCATCGTCAAAGCACTCCTGGACCCCGAGGTTCGAGCGCTGGGTCGGTTTGTCATCTATGGCGTCGAGGAGGTCCTTGCCGCCGCCGCGGATGCGGCCTCGATCCGACCGTACTGGTTTCGCCTGTCGCTTGGCGAGCCGCTGCGAGTGGACAGCGGCGTGGTGGTCGTTGATTTCGATGAGTATGCGGCCGGCCTGTGGGTGAACCCGCGGGCGACGGCGGAAGGCGGGGTAGCGTCGTTGCGCTTCGTCGACGCGGCTATGGAAGCGGTGCGGAGCGGCGCCGCCGACGCGATCGTCACCGGCCCGATCCACAAGGGCAGTTGGAAGCTCGCGGGCTGCCCGTTTCCCGGACACACGGAGAAGATCGCCGACGCATTCAACGTCAAGCGGTTTTCCATGGCCTTCGTGGGCGGGGCGGTGCGCATCGCCCTGGCCAGCGCCCACGTGGGTTTGTTCGAGCTGCGCAACTACTTCACCATCGGCCTCGTTTTCCAGCCCATCGACCTCTTGCACGACGCTCTTCAGCGCTGGTTCGGAATCGAGCGCCCGCGCATCGCCGTGGCCGGGCTCAACCCGCACGCCGGCGAAGACGGCGTTTTCGGCGACGAGGAGCGACGGGTGATCGAGCCGGCGATGCAGATGGCCCGCGCCGCCGGCATCGAGGTGGACGGGCCATTCCCCGCGGACACGCTGTTCACGCCGCGCCGCCGCGGGCGCTACGACGGGTTCGTGGCCATGTATCACGACCAAGGTCTGATTCCCGCGAAACTGCTGGGCTTCGGATCATCCGTGAACGTCACGCTTGGACTGCCTATCGTGCGGACCAGCGTCGACCACGGGACGGCGTTCGATATCGCCGGAGCGAACCTGGCCGACCCGGGCAGCATGAAGGCCGCTATTCGCTTGGCGTGCCAATGCGCGGCCCGCACCGCTGCGACCGCTGGCGCCTCCGCGGCGCGCGTCAATCAACCCGTGTAGCTGCCGTTGGTTTGCTCGCACCACCCTGCCGATACATAATGTTGCGGCGACTTGCGCGAGGTGAACGGTTTGATGAAGATCGGTTTTGGCTCCCTGACTTGTCCGACGTGGAACCTGCAAACCATCGTCACCCAGGCGTCAAGCTTGGGTTTCGGCGGAATCGAGCTGCGCGGGCTGTGCGGGGAGTTGCACCTACCCCTGGTGCCTGAGTTGGCGGCTGACCCCCAAACCGTACGCGCCATGCTCGAGGAGCAGAAAGTCGAACTGGTGTGTCTCGGCGCGTCGGCCACGCTTACGGCGAAGGACCCGCGCGAAGCGGCTCGGCAAAAGGGCGCTATCGTCGAATTCATGGAGCTTGCCTCGCGACTGGGCTGCCCGAATGTGCGGGTTTTCCTCGGCGAGGTGGGCAAGCGCGACAACCCGCGAGCGGCGCTCTCGCGAGCTGCGGAGGCGCTGATCTCCCTGGCGCCCATCGCGTCGCGCCTCAACGTCCGCATTTTGATCGAAAACGGCGGGGATTTCCCGAGCAGCGCCGACTTATGGTTTGTGATCGACGCGGTGGAAAGCCCATTCGTCGGGGCGTGCTGGAATCAGTGCCACGCCATGACCCTCGGAGAACGCCCGACTACCTCGATCCCTCGGTTGGGCCGCAAGCTGGGCATGATTCACCTTTGCGACGCCGCGTTTGATGAATCCGGTGCTTTGCTGGAATACAAACCGCTCGGCCAGGGACACGCCGAGGTCGGTCGAGAGATCGAACTCCTTAAAGGCATCGTCTATGACGGATACCTGATGTTCGAGCAGCCCAAGTTGTGGGTGGATTCCCTGCCCCCACCGGAGACGACATTGCCCGCGGCCGCAAAGTTCATTAAGGACGCGCTCGCCGCCAAGCAGCCCGTTCTTTCGGCATACAAGGGCGACAAAAACGCGCCGAAGTTCACCTCACGATCGCCCGCATCCTCTCCTGCGGGGTAGGTTCACTCACGGAAAGCGGTGGCCGTGGACCGTGTCATGTTAGCGCAGGGATGGGCGGCGGACCGACTCGCCTGGGGCGTGGTCGTCTGTCTGGCCGGTGCAGTCCTTAGTCTGATCGGCCGGCGTGCTCTGCGGCAAAGCGGCGGGCACGTTCTCTTCGTCTTCGGGATCAGCGCCGCAGCCGCGCTCACCCTGATCTACGTACGGCGGCCGGGACTGGCGCCCATCCCGCAGGTGGCCTGGACCTTCGCGGTCATTTCCCTCTTGTGGTCCGTGGCAGCCGCGTTTGCCGGGCGTGGGTTTCCCGTTTCCGCGGACCGCCGGCTGCAATCTTCGTTGGGGTTTCAACTCTGCGCGCTCTTGTTCGGCGTGATGGCGGTCATCATTCAGATTGTTGTCTTGATCATGCGAATGATCGCCGTCGGGCTGGATCTTTTCCAGGGCTATTCCGTGGGCGGAGACCGCCGCTACGGGTTCGGCGTCGACGGTCTTTGGACGCTGGGGTTTCTTTTCGCCTCGTGCGGCGTGGCGATCTGGTCGGCTCAAAGCCGCAGATTGGTCACCTGCCATTTGTGGATCGCAGTGATGGCGGTCTTCTGGTCCTGCCTGCTCGCCGCTCCCTTTACCACGCACGCGGCCGGCGGATTCGAGCGCTCGCCCATGAGCGTCGCGCTGACGGTTAGCCTTGCCGCGCTGCTGCTCGTCGCAGTGATCATCCAGCGATGCGTCGATCAGCGCATTCGCTGGAGACAGGTGCATTCCGATCCCGATGCGCTCGCTCGCCCTCTTCCGCCGCCGCCGGGGTTCGTCGTAAGCTGCGCGGTGATCGGTGCGGCTCTCGTCGTGCTCACCTGCTACCACGTGCTCGTTCCCGTGCGGCTGTTGTCCTGGGGGTACAGCGGTTCACGGCTGGCGGTGGGTCTTTCAGCGGTCGCGGGAGCGTGGGCGAGTTTCCTGCTGCTGGCACGGAGCTGGCACGAAGGGCTTGCGGACGCGGCGCTGGGACTTTCGTCCTTGGCGATGTGCGGGCTTGCGATCCTCGCCGTGCCCTCGGGGAACACGCCGCTCAGCGATCTCTACCCGATGCTCTTCAACGCCATGATCGTGGGGTTGGCGCTGGCGACGGGGATTTGGACCTACCTTGGAAGTCTGTGGCGTCAGCAACTGGCCGGCGGACGGGCTTGGACGACGTCGGGACATCTCATTCCGCACGTCCAGCGGTTCGCATTCCTGAACGCGGCTCTGGCCCTTGTTGCGGGCGCCCTGATGACCTATTGGCCGCGCTTGCCGACCGTGCCGGCGATGGACGATACCTTGGGCCGGGTGACCGCGGGGTTTGGGGCGCATTTGTTTCTGCTGCTGGTGATGCTGTGGTCCTCGCGACGCCTGCACCGGCTGACGTTCCACCTGCTCACGGTCCTGGCCGTCTTCACGACCGCCGGGTTCATGGTCGTCCGCATGATTCCATTCGCCTCCGGCGTCGTGGACTGACCCATGCGTGCGGTCATTCAGCGGGTGAGCGGCGCCAGCGTGGTCGTGGAGGGTCGGACGATCAGCGCGATCGGGCCTGGCTTCCTCGTATTGGTCGGGGTAGCGCCGGATGACGGCGACGTGGACGTTGCCTATCTCGTCGACAAGGTTCGCCATCTGCGCGTCTTCCCAGACGACGCCGCACGCATGAACTTGGATATCGGTCAAGTCCGCGGCGAGGTGCTGGTCGTGAGCGCCTTCACCGTGCAAGCGGATGCCCGCAAAGGGCGTCGCCCCTCGTTCGACTCCGCCGCGCCGCCCGATCAGGCGCGGGTTATGTACGAGCTGCTATGCGAAGGACTGGCGCAATCCGGCCTGTCGGTGCGGCGGGGGAGTTTCGGGGCCACAATGGACGTCCATTGCGTCAACGCCGGGCCGGTGTGTGTGCTCCTGGATTCACGGCGCTTGTTTTAATCTCTCCCCGGGTTGGGAGGCCCCCCGCGGTAGTCTCCTCGCCCCGCGGGGGAGAAGGGACCGCGTTAAGTGTCTGAGAATAGATGAAATGAAACGCGTGGCGGTCAGTGTGGAACCGGGCGCCTCAAGTCTTCGAGCATCGCAGTAAACTCCGAGCCGTCCGAGACGGACACAATGGCCGCGGCGCGCGCGTCTTCGATGCCGGACACGCCGCGCCAGTCCGAGAATTGCCGTTCCGTCGGCTTGAGCACCGGAAGAGCGACCATCCTGACGAAGCGCACGGAGACCCATGTGTTTCCATAACGCCAAGCAAGGTGTTCGCCGCGTTTATAGTTAGGCATGGCGTCAGATTACAATGTTTTCATGGGCAAGCCATGCAGGAAAACCCGCATAGGTTTTGCCGAGAGCGCACCCCTGCCGTGGTCGAAGTCATCGGGAGCAGCTTACGAGAGAACCCTTAGCCCGCGAGTCGAATGCTCGCAAATCCGCCGGCGTGACCTCGAAAAAGCGGTCGCTGCGTGCGAACGCCCGCAAGCGGTCGCCACGCTGCTGACAACCAAGTTGGGTGCGTAACCTTAGACCGAAGGGGGCGGGGGACTGCAGCCACGGGTGGAGCGCAGTCCGGCGATCGCCCGGCGCAGCGCAACCCGTGGAAAGAGTCGTACGAAGGAAGACCCGCCCGAAGGGGCGGAGGAAAGTCCTTTCGCCCCTTACGGGGCGAGGAGACTACGGACCCAGCGAAAACCAATCCTCGGCTTGACAGGGAGTTAGGCTTGCGGGTTCTTTCACGTGAAGCGGCTCACCCGGCGAAATTGCCGACGTGATTGTCAATTCCCTTCGTCGCTTCGATGGTGCTCCCTGCTTGCGTTCGCTTGAATCCTTCGTAGGTTGTCGAGTCCAGATAAAAACCGGCGAGGTAGTCAAAAGAGGCGACCTGTTCTGACCGCGCACGGCATAACAATGAATTCAACCGCTCCTTAGATTACATACTCGTCGCGTCGCCTACAATGTCGTGGGGTAATTATTTGCCAACGCTTAGCATCACCGATGAGGGCTACTTGACGATGTTCCGACCCAACGACCGGGTGGTCTATGAACAGGGAAGGAGCTTGATTTCGGGCACCGTTATTCGGGTCGCGATACCCTTCCGTCGAGACACCACCGCCTTGGAACCCGTGGAATTCTTCCCCGCCTCCGAGCCTTCCGCGCTGGTCAGGTTCGACGACGGTCGCGAATCGCTCGTCTTGTTTTCCGACCTACAGCAGGACTATGTTGATCAGGGATTGGGCATTTAGGCTACTGCCTAATGCCCAGCGCCTCGGTCGCAGATGGGTTTACCCTTCCTAAGACCTACGGTCTAAAGCCTACAGCCTGCAGCCTATAGCCTTTTGCTAGCTTGGTCGGGCGCCTCGCGGTACAGGCGATGACACAGGATGTAGGCATAGACCCGGTCGGGCACGAGATAGCGGACGGACAATCCAGCACGCAGTCGCCGCCGAACATCGGTGGAGGAAATCTCGATGCGCGGGGTGTTGACCACCCCTGCCCGCAGACGGGCCACGCGCGCCTTCGTCAATCCCGTGCCCAGTTCCTTCCAGTCGATGGCGTCCGATCCCGGCCGGTGGGCGGTGGTGATATGGCATGCGTCAATCAGCTCGGGCACGCGATGCCAGGTGGTCAGCTCGCTGAGCGAATCCGCCCCGATCAACCAGAACAGCTCCACATCCGCGGCGAGCGCCTTCCGAAAGTGCAGCACCGTATCGATCGTGTAGCTCGGTCCGCCGCGGGTCAGATCGTAGTCGCTGAACTCGAAGAGCGGCTCCCCGGCGATAGCGAGCTTGACCATCTCGGCGCGGTGACCGGCGTCGAGCAACTTGCGGTCTCCCTTGTGAGGCGGGTTCAAGGAGGGCAGAAGGATCACTCGTTCCAAATCGAGCTTTTCCGCGATGGCCCTGGCGACGATGAGGTGCCCGCAATGAATGGGATTGAAGCTGCCGCCGAACAGGCCGATCCGTTTCGACATCGCAGGCAATAGTAAGGGGAATCACTCCATACGAGTAGCGGCTCGGCAATGGGCGCGTGGGTTAAGCCCTGCTAGTGCGCGGGCCGATAATCGCCTCGTGACGCCGCAGCACGATCTCACGATCAGCATCGTCCTGGCCACGCACAATCGCCTCGATGTGCTGATGAACACGCTGTCGAAGCTCGGCGAGTGCGGGCTGCCGCGCGACGCGTACGAGATCGTCGTCGTGGACAACGCCTCTACGGATGCAACCGCCGCGACGGTAGAACCGTTGGTCGATCGGCTTGTGCGCCTGCGGCGAAACCGCGGGAGTTGCGCCAAGGCCTACGGCGTCGACCGTGCACGCGGGCGTTTCATCGTCTTCCTGGATGACGATTCCCACCCCGTCCCCGGATCGCTCGCCCGCATGGCGGATCACTTTGAACGGGAACTTCGGCTCGGCGCGGCGGGCTTCACCGTCACGCTGCCCGATGGTCGAGCGGAGGGTTCGGCTCTGCCCGGCGTGTTCGTGGGTTGCGGCGTGGGTCTTCGCCACGATGCGCTCTACGCCGTGGGCGGACCTGATCGTACGTTCTTCATGCAGGCGGAGGAGTATGACCTGTCCTTCCGGCTCGCACACGCCGGCTGGAACGTACGCCTCTTCGACGATCTGGAAGTACACCACCTGAAAACCCCAGATAGCCGACGCACCGAGCGCACGACGTTCTACGACACCCGGAACAACCTTCGTGTCATCGCTCGCCACCTGCCCGCGCCATACGCGCGCGTCTACCGTGAGGATTGCATCCAGCGATACCACTGGCTCGCCCAGCGTGACGGCCATCTGACTGCCTTCAGCCGCGGTCTGCGCGCCGGGCGGTTTCGAGCCGGCATCGAGCGCCTGACCTACCGCCGTCGCCGGCTGTCTCCCGAGGTGTTCGAGGCGTTCTATCGATTAAGGCAGATTGGGGAGCATGTGCAGCGCCTGGCCGACTCCGGAATGCGGCGGGTGGTGTTCGCTGACCTGGGCAAAAACATCTTTCCCTTCCTCCAAGGGGCGCGGCTCGCCGGCCTGGAAGTCACGGCCGTCGGCGATGACCGTTTCGCTGCGCCGGGCCGGGCCTACCGTGGGATTCCTGTGTTGCCGCTCGAAGAGGCCCTCTCCCAGCACTGCGACGCGGTGGTCATCGCCAACACCGGCCCAGTTCATGCCACAACCACCCACCGGAGACTGCGGCGACTCACGCCGATGCCGATCCACGATTGGTTTGGCCGGCCCGGATTTGTCTCCGCACCCCCCCCCGCGGCAGACCGATGATATTGCCGCCGCATTGGCGGCAACTTAAGCAGAACACGATGGCGAAAGTCGCACTCATCACCGGCATCACCGGTCAGGATGGCTCGTATCTTTCCGAGCTGCTCCTCGAAAAGGGCTACGACGTCCACGGGATCATCCGCCGTGCGAGCGTCTTCACCACGGAACGCATCGATCATCTCTACCAGGACCGCCACGACCACAACGTACGCTTTCACCTGCACTACGGCGACCTGCTCGACGCGATCAGCCTCCGCCGGATCCTCAGCGAGGTGCGCCCCGACGAGGTCTACAACCTCGCCGCCCAGTCGCACGTGCGCACGAGCTTCGACCAGCCGGTGTACACGGCCCAGGTCGTCGCCATCGGCTCGCTGCACCTGCTGGAAGCGATCCGCGACTACCGCGATTCGACGAGCAGAGAGATTCGTTTCTATCAGGCCTCCAGCAGCGAAATGTACGGCAAGGTGCGTGAGATCCCGCAGACGGAATTGACGCCGTTCTATCCGCGCAGCCCCTACGCATGCGCGAAAGTGCAGGCGTATTGGCAGACGGTCAACTACCGCGAGGCCTACGGGCTGTTTGCGTGTAATGGCATCCTATTCAATCACGAATCCCCGCGCCGCGGCGAGACCTTCGTCACCCGTAAGATCACGCGGGCAGCCACGCGGATCAAGCTCGGCCTGCAAGAACGGCTCTTTCTCGGCAACCTCGACGCCAAGCGGGATTGGGGCTTCGCGGGCGATTACGTCGAGGCCATGTGGCTCATGCTCCAGCAGCACGACGCGGACGACTACGTCGTCGCCACGGGCCAGTGCCACAGCGTGCGCGAGTTCCTCGAAGAAACCTTCGCCTGCCTCGATCTCGATTGGAACGACTACGTGAAGTTCGACCCGCGCTATCTTCGGCCTACGGAAGTGAACCTACTCCAGGGTCATGCGTCCAAGGCCCGCAGCCTTCTCGGCTGGCGACCGAAGGTGCTCATGCCGCAGCTTGTCGAAATGATGGTCGAGGCGGACATGAAGCTCGCTGAGCGCGAGCGAACCCTCGTCGACGCCGGCCACGTCGTCCTCGAACGCATGTGACTAGACCCGCGCTCGTTAGTAACAGTCGAAATAGCAATCGTCGTAGTAGTAATAATCTTCGTAGTAATAGTCGTCGTAGCAGCACTCATCATCGAAGTCGTCGTCGCGGAAGAAATCAAAGGCCCCGGTCACGGGGTCGCAGGTGGCCGTGGTGATTAAGGGGATGGCGCCAATCGCCAGCCCCACGAGCATTCCCATAGTCCGTTGTGTCATAGATCGCCTCCCCGGAATAACGTCGTTCGCGCCGCAAGCGGCCCGCGGCCGAGCCCGGCAAGGATATCGACACCCCCGAACCGGCCGGGTTAGCCCTCGATTTTGGGTCCGTTTCACGATTATCACAAGCGATCAACCTTTGGGGCGGGCTCTCAGGTCCGACACTTTCCGACTTGCGGGTCGGGACGGCCCATGGGTATCGTTCCCGCCATGCTTGAGTCCGGCAAAAAACCCACGGATGGCGAGGCGGTGGGGTTAGGCGCCAGGCCAATTGGGCCACCCCCCGTCGAGCCGGCGCCAAAGCGGCGCAGCCGTCTGTGGGCCACCTTGCGCGCAGTGCTGCGCGCTCGGGTTACGGCCGGACTGATCCTTGTCCTGCCCATTTGGATCACGTACCTCCTGGTCAAGTTTATCTTTGACTTGCTGCGCGACGCGTCCCTTTGGGCCGTCAACCGATACCTTACCTACTGGCCGGCGCAGTGGGTGCCTGACGATTGGGTCATCTCCATCTTCTCCGTCATCCTGACGGTCTTCTTCCTTTACATCATCGGCGTGCTGTCGGCCAACTTCTTCGGACGGCGTATCGTCCGCGCCGGCGAGTCGCTGCTGGAGCGGGTCCCGGTGGTCAAGACCATCTACACGGCCTCGAAGCAGATCCTCGAGACCTTCGCCGGCGAGTCCGCCAAGAAATTTCAGCGCGTCTGCCTGGTACCGATTCCATCGGCCGACATCCGGTCCGTCGGGTTTCTGACCGCAACCACACGCGACGCCCAGACGGGCGAGGAACTCTGCTCGGTATTTCTGGTGATCGCCCCTCACCCGACGGCCGGATACGTGTTCATCATGAAACGATCCGAGGTCGTGGAGCTGGATTGGACCATGGAGGATGCGATGAAACTCCTCGTCTCCTGCGGGGCGATCGTCCCGCCGACGATGCCGTTTTATGGGGCGACGGTTCCACCTGGCGCCCTCGCCGCCAAGGGTCAAAGGCCGATTCCCGTATGATTGACAGGCCGGACGGTCCCCCTCAGACTAGCGGCGGCCGAAAAGCCAGCGTATCTCGGAGGTTGCCTTTCGTAAGGAATACACAAATGGGTATAGTTCTCTTAGGAGATAGTCTCAACTGGGAGGGCTCGGTTGAGTTGCAGGCGAAGCTTACACAAGCGCAGCTTCTTTACAGGTTGTGCATTGTTCAGCGCGATCCGCAAGACGAAGACCCGCAACGTCCGATGATCAGGATTCCTCCGATCGCGCTCACATTGCCAGAAAACGCGAAGGAAGACCTCATCGTGACACGGATCATCAGGGACTGGCCGACCGATTATGACGCGTACAAGCCGTCTAACCCTCCGGGCCTTGCCGGAAGGCTGACGTTCCCGCTTCCGGAGCGGGGCTATGCCGCGATCCACATGATAAAAGACCTTAGCTCCGGACACATCTTGGTCGCGTCTGATAGGAAAACTGTCGTTGTTAGAGGTCTAGAGGTCTGGGCCAGTCATTAGGATCCCGGCTTACGCGCGAGCTGAGTGATGCGCCATCGGGACAAGTCTGACTCGGGTGTTTCGGCAGCGCCCGCATCCAGAGCCCTCTGAAACAGAAGGCGGGCCTCGTCCACACGTCCATCGACGAGCGCCTTGCTGCCGAGGTAGTAATAGACGCAGCAGCGCTCGGCGTCCGTTCTGGCAACGGCCAAGGCCGCTTCGCTGTCGCCCTCGCCGCGGCAAATGGCCAAGACCTGCCGCTCGAGCGGGCTGCGCACGTCGGCTGCAGCGGTGGCCAGGGCCGCAGCGGCCTTCGCGGCGTCGCCTTCCGAGGCCCGAAGGCTCAGCATCTCCCAGGTCCACAATTCGACCTGGAAGGCCCATTTGACTGGATCGAGTGATCGTGCCGCCTGAAAATCGGCGATCGCGCCATCGACCTGGCCCGCATATCTGCGCGTCAACGCGCGACTCAGGTAGGCGTGGCTTGTCGGTGGGGCTAGGGCGATCGCCCCGTCGTGATAGCGGAGTGCTTGCTCGTAGTCCCCCAGCACCGAATGAACCCTCGCCCGATTGTGCAAGTCCCGCGGGAGGTCGGTGTTCATGAGGAACTTCTGGAAGCCGCGTTCGTAGGCCTCGCGGGCTTGTTCGAATTCCCCGCGTATTAAATGCAGGTGCGCCAGGGTGCGCTGAGCATAGGCGTTTTTTGGATCCATCTCGACGGCCTGCTTAGCGTCGCGCCAGGCGGCCTCGTCCTGGTTCGCAACGATCAAGGCCTTGGCCCTCAAGGCGTAGGCCAGGGCCAGGGACGGGTCTATTTCGATGGCTCGCGTGCAGTCCGCGATGATCCGATGCGGGTTGCTGAAGGCTTCGTCGGGCTGGGCGGCCAGGAATACGCTGTAGGCCGTTTCTCGCGTCCGCATAAGGGACTCCGCCCAGCTCGCGCGAATTTGTCGATCTGCACCCACGCCGAGAGCGAGTGCAATTGCCGCCGCCGTGGCCAGAGGAACGCGCCGACGGCGCACGAACTTGCGGAACCGATAGACCACGCTGGGCGGCCGCGCGTGGATCGGCTTGTTCACCAGGTAACGCTGAAGGTCCTGCGCAAAGTCCGCCGCGGATTGGTACCGGCGCGCGCGATCCTTCTCCAGGGCCTTCAGCGCGATGGTCTCTACATCGCCCCGCAGAGTACGATCGAGAGTGCTCAGCCGGGCGGGCTGCTCCTCGCGGATGACCCGCGTGGCCTCGTGAATGGCCTTTTCGCGCACGTCGTAGGGAAGCTGCCCGGTCAATAACTCGAAGAACACCACGCCCAGGGCGTACACGTCGCTGCGAATGTCGATGTCGTGCGGATCGCCCGCGCACTGCTCGGGACTCATGTACTGCAACGTGCCGATCAACTGCCCGACGTCGGTCTCTAGAGTTGTTAAGGCGAGATCAGCGTCGGTCCCGCGGGCCACGCCAAAGTCGATGATCTTCACCTGTCCGGCAGCGTCGACCAGAATGTTGCTTGGCTTCAGATCGCGGTGGATCACGCCCTTTTGGTGACCATGGTGTACGGCGTCACAGACCTGCCCGAAAAGCGCCACCCGCTCCCGCGTGCCGAGTCTCTTCTCGGTCACGAACCGTGTAATGGGGCTGGCATTCGCAATGTACTCCATTGCGAAATAGGGAACGGACCCGTTGTCATCGGTGTGCGTCCCCGCTTCGTAGATCTGGGCAATGCCGGGGTGGCGAAGCCGCCCCAGAATGTGGGCCTCGAACTCAAATCGCCGCATGGCGGAGCGGGACGCCACGCCGGGTTTCATGACTTTGACGGCAACCACTCTTCGGGGGCTGTCTTGCGTGGCTTCGTAGACGGTCCCCATGCCTCCGGACGCGATCACCCTCCTGATGCGATAGTGCCCGACCTGCTCTAACGGTTTGACGCTCCCCAGGGAAGCGCCGCTTCCTTGCTTGAGAGTCTGCGTTTCGGGCAACGGCTCGACGTGGTGCGGGTCCCGCGTAGGTTCTTCCAAGGGAGTATCCTCCCCCAAATTCTATTCCGCGCGCCAGACGGTTCCGTCGGGGCGGTCTTCGAGGGTGATCTTCTGCTCCGTGAGGAGCTTACGAATAATGTCGGCGGATTCGAAGTCCTTCTTCTTGCGAAGATGTTGACGGACCTGGATGAGGACGTTCATGGCCTTGTCGGCAACGCCGTCGTCGGAAACGGTACGCTTGGGCGGCGGATCGATGAAGAGGCCGATGAGGCGACCGAGTTCGATCAGTCGCGTCGTCGCACTGAGAGCGTCCGCGCGGGCTGAAGCCCGCGGCTCAGATTCGAGCCTTTCGTCTTCGATGAAGCGGTTGACCGCGGTGGCCAACTCAAAGAGCGCCGCGATGGCCCCGGCCGTATTGAAGTCGTCATCCATCGCGTCGGTGAGGGCCTTGGCGTATTGCTCGCAGACAGTGGCGAGACTTGGAGACCCAACCTCCGCGCGGGCTGAACCTCGCGGCTCGCTGACGTACGGGGATTGCTTGCAGAGCCGTTCGACGCGTTCAAAAAGACGATAGAACGTGTCCAGGCCTTTCTTCTTGCTGTCGAATTCCTCCGCGGAGTACTCGATCGGACGGCGGTAGTGCGTGCTGAGCACAAAGAAGCGGACGAGCTCCCCGGGATACTCAGCCAGGAGATTGTGCAAGGTCATTTTCGCGAGCGCCGCCTGCATTTCAGGGCTGGCATCCGACTTGGAGATCTTCTTCGTGTTGACGCGGGTCAGGCCGTTATGGAGCCAATACTTGACGAAGGGCTTTCCGTTGGCGCTCTCCGACTGGGCGATCTCGTTCTCATGGTGCGGGAAGATCAGGTCCAGCCCCCCACCGTGGATGTCGAAGGTCTCGCCGAGATAGCGCTGGGCCATCGCGGAGCACTCGATGTGCCAGCCCGGACGACCCTTGCCCCACGGCGAGTCGAACTTCACTTCGTCGGGCTCCTCGGGCTTGGCGGCTTTCCAAAGGGCAAAATCGCCGGCGTTGCGCTTCTCCCCGCTTTGGAGGTCACGCTGGCCCTCCTGCTCGTCCACACGACGGTTGGAGAGCTTGCCATAGTCGGCGTCCTTGGTGACGTCAAAGTACACGTCCCCCTTGGATGCGTAAGCGCAGCCGCGGTCGATGAGCCGCTGAATGATGGCCATGATGTCGCCGATGTGCTCCGAGGCTTTGGGCATGATATCGATGCCGTCGACGTGAAGCACGCGCATGGCCGCCAGGTAATCGCCGGTGATTCGCTCGGCGAGCTGGAAGGTAGTCGTGTTCTGCTTGACGGCCTCGACAATGAGCTTGTCATCCACGTCGGTGATGTTCACCACCCAGGTGACCTCATACCCGCGAAAAACCAGATGACGCTTGATGGCGTCGAAAATGATCGGGCCGACCGCGTGACCGATATGGCTGGGCTTGTAGACCGTAGGGCCGCATAGATAGATCCCGACCTTCCCCGGCCGGATCGGTTCGAACGGCTCCTTCTTGCGCGTCAGCGTGTTGTAGACAACTAGGCTCATGGGTGTGAGGACTCTCTCAAGCCGTCGCCGTTGGCTCTCGTGTCATTCTGAGCGAAGCGAAGAATCTACGCTCGGGCACCGGAATCATAGCGAGATGCTTCGCTTCGCTCAGCATGACGACGGCTCTTCGTTCAGCACGATAACGGACCGACCAACAGCACGACGGCCGTGCAGGCGATGGCGTCCAGACGTCCGACCGGGCCCAGCCCTTCGTTGGTTTTCGCCTTCACGCTCACATGATCGGGGGCCACGCCCATCAGCGCCGCCGCGGAGCGGGCCATCTCTTTCTTGTATGGCGAAAGCTGGGGGGCCTCGGCATGAACGATCACGTCGGCGTTGTGTACCGCAAAGCCCTTGGCTCGCACCTGATCCATCGCCGTCGTCAACAGTGCCGCGCTGTCGGCGTCCTTATAACGCGAATCCGTGTCCGGAAACAGGTCGCCGATATCCGGCAATCCGGCGGCGCCCAACACAGCGTCGGTCAAGGCGTGCAGCACCACGTCAGCGTCACTATGCCCCAATAACCCTTTGGCGTGGGGAATGGTAATCCCGCCGAGAACAAGCCTTCTGCCCTCAACCAGACGGTGGATATCATGCCCCACGCCGACTCGATAATGGTGCCCGTTCTTCAACTTCTTACCTTCACTTCGCTCAGCCACGCCGCGGTAGGCTAGGTCAGGCGTAACGCCCTGACAAGGCGGCAAGCATGCTCCCGGGCATCCGATAAGCGAAACCGGACGACCCTACAAACCCTTGCCTTACCACTTGGTACGCGCATACAGTTGAACGCGAGTGGAGCGGCCGGCAGCGGGATTGAAGCCCAATCGCGGCCGCGGATCACTTCGAACTGGGGGAGATCAGGCGTGGACAACGTGTTATCTCGATGGTGCAAGCGCAACTCCTGTTTCCTGCTCGTGGCGGGCTTGACCGCATTGATGATGGGCGGATGCCCGCCGACCGCGCCGCCCGGCAATGACAACGAACCGCCGGCCGGACACACCGTGAACGTCATCATCGCTCCCACAGGGAGCGGTACGGTTTCCCAAGAAGCCGACGGTGAACTCGTTACCCTGACCGCCACACCGGCCGCCGGTTTCGCCTTCGACGGATGGTCGGGAGCCGACCTTCCGGATCAGGATCAGAACCCCATTACGGTCAACGCTGCGGATGTGGACTCCATCACCGCGAACTTCGTCGAAAGCCAGGGCTCGCCCTCCGATAGCGACGGCGACGGCGTGCGTGACACTGTCGACGACTGCCCCAATACCGCCCCGGGTACGCCTGTGGACGCGACCGGCTGCCCTGCCACCGGTCCGGATAGCGACGAGGATGGCGTGCCGGACAGCGCTGACCGCTGCGCGAATACTGCCGCTGGGGCCGAAGTGGACACCGAGGGATGCGCCGCCACGCAGCGCGACGCTGACAACGACGGCGTCAACGATGCAAACGACGATTGCGCAAACACTCCGGCAACGGTTGACGTCGACGACGCGGGCTGTCCGGTGAGCGAACCGGGCACGCCCGATAGCGACGACGATGGCGTGCCGGATGACATCGATCAGTGCGACGAGACGCCCGCCGGCGCAGATGTCGATCCCAACGGCTGCGCCGAGAGCGAACGAGACACCGACGCAGACGGAGTCTTTGATGATGCGGACCAGTGCCCGGCCACACCGGAGCGCACCATCGTCGATTCCAACGGGTGTCCCGTGACCGGCGGGGGAGGGGGCGGCCCGCCGGCGCCGGGTACGGTTTGCGGCAACAGCGTGATCGAAGCCGGCGAGCAGTGCGATGACGGCAATCAGGTGTCGGGAGATGGTTGCAGCGCCGCGTGCCAGAATGAAACAAGTGTGATCCCGCACGACCGCTGCAGCTCGCCGAACGCTGTGACCGACGGGTCGCGCTCCTACAGCAACAGCGGGGCAGACACCGACGGACCCGATGAACCGGGGACGTGCAACTTCGCTGGGTCATCGCAGGTGTCCGCCGACATTTGGTATTGCTACACCGCCACGTGTACCGGGACGGCGTTCGTGAGCCTGTGTGGAAGCCACTACGATACCAAGCTGGCGGTCTACGGCGGGTGCGGTTGTCCCAGCGCCGCGCCGCTGGCGTGCAGTGATGATGACTGTGGCCGGGCTGAGTCGAACTTGCAGTCGCGGGTCGAGATCCAAGTAACCGCAGGCCAGCAATACATGCTTCGCGTGGGTGGCTTCCGGACTTCGCAGGGCGTGATTAGGCAGGGCGCAGGCCGGCTGACCATCGGCTGCAACGCGGAGACCTGCGCTGCGGGCAGCGGCGATTGTTTCGCCGCTCACACTAGCCCAGGGTGCGGCGATGCTACGTGCTGCGCCGAGACGTGCGATCTGGACCAGTTTTGCTGCGACGTCACCTGGGACCAGACATGCGCGGGAGAAGCGCAGGGTATTTGTACGGGGAGCTTCGCGGCGTGTGCGCCGGGATCGGGTTCGTGTGAAGCCTCCGATCTAAGTCCGGGTTGTGACGACGTTGCCTGCTGCAACACCGTCTGCCGCGATGACCCGTATTGCTGCCTTACAGGGTGGGACGCGACCTGCGTAGATGAGGCCGAGGCCAAGTGCTTTCTCACCTGCCGCTCGACTGCGGGAGATTGCGCCGCGGCACATCAGGCGCCCGGTTGCAACAACGATTCGTGTTGCCGGCTGGTCTGTGCGGAGGACGAGGTATGCTGCCATACCACTTGGGATCAGCCCTGCGTCAGTCTTGCGGCCCAATTGTGTCCTTGAGACGATCGCCGCCGGTTCGATGAAGAAAACAGGGGACTTGGGCATGCCGGCACCCATGAAGGATGCGCGGCCCATCCGCGTCCTCTTCCTGTGTACCGGCAACTCCTGTCGTTCGCAAATGGCCGAGGCCATCCTGCGACACTTGGGCCGCGGGCGGTTCGAGGCCTCGAGCGCCGGCTCACACCCGGCCGGGTTCGTACATCTGCTGGCCATCGACGCCTTGAAGGCAATGGGCATTCCGCTCGCCGATCAAACGTCCAAGAGCTGGGACAGCTTCGTCGGCGGGCCGGTCGATGTCGTGATCACCGTCTGCGACGCGGCCGCAGCCCAGGCCTGTCCTGTCTTTCCCGGAAGCCCGCTGTCGGCGCATTGGTCCTTGCCCGATCCGGTGTATCATCCCGGCACCGACGACGAGCGCCTTGCGTTCGCCCTTTCCGTGGCCGAGCGCCTTCGCACCAAGATCGAAGGGCTCGTGCAACTGGATTGGTCCGTGGACCGGGCAGAGCTCAAGAGGCGGCTGGAATTCCTTGGTGAAATCTGACGAGTACTTCATGCGCGCCGCCCTCGCCGAGGCCCGGATGGCCCTCGAAGAGGACGAAGTTCCTATCGGCGCGGTTGTGGTCCACGATGAGCAGATCATCGGCCGCGGGCACAATCAACGCGAAGCCCTCAATGATCCCACCGCCCACGCGGAGATGATCGCCATTACGGCTGCGTCTTCGCACCTGCAAAGCTGGCGGCTGGAAGGCTGCACCCTCTATGTGACGCTCGAACCCTGTGTGATGTGCGCCGGCGCGATTGTCCAGGCCCGCATCGAACGCCTCGTGTTCGGGGCCACCGACCCCAAGGCCGGGGCCTGCATTTCTCTCTTTCAGCTTACGAACGACCAGCGACTCAATCACCGAATTGTGCCGGTCTCCGGCGCCCTTCGCGAGGAATGCGCTGACTTGCTTCAGCAGTTCTTCGCTCAGCAACGGGCGTTGGGGAAGAAGTAGGACGCGGCAGGCATTAGCCCGCGGCATCGGCGCGTTCACGCCGCATTCTCGCGGGCATAGCGATCCATCCTGTTGAGTAAGTCGCTTTGTTCCTGCACCGCGTAGTACCGGTCGTCAAGCTCCTGGAACGCCTTGGAGTTTTCGTTCAAGTAGCCATCGGACTCTAGCCGTGCGAGTCCTTCCCATCGCTCCTCGCGGTCGCGGGCGTAAGGTTCCCCAAGCCGCAGCATTGCTTCTTTCACGACATTCGCGATGGATTCGAGACGCATCGCCTGGAAGCCTTCCACTGCTTCGGGCGCGAGGATGCCTGTAGAATTGTAAAAGAACTGGTGGAACCCCCCGTTGCAGATTTCCGAATCGCACCAATGTACTGCAAGCAAGTGCCTGCACCAGCGGGGGAGGCCAGCAAGAGACTTCAGAAACGTCAGGGGCGTGTCGTAGATATCAATTACTTCGCAATAGGGCTCAATTGCATCCCAGTAATCTGATCCGGGTTCATTCTTCTCTGTTCCGATGTCCGTCATTTCATTACTTCAGTCCGCCGGTCGACGCTCAGCACGGAGTACGTTGGTCGTTACTTGCTGGTCTCCATGGCCTCGTTTTCACGTTTGACCCAGGTGTAGTGGTAGTCTTTGTCTTCGATGGAGTCGGCCACGGGGGTGAGTCGCAGCGGCTTGAACGTGTCGCACATGACCGCCAGCTCGCTGGTGCCATCCGAGCCGATGCTCTTTTCGTAGGTGCCCGGGTGCGGGCCGTGCGGCACACCCATGGGGTGCAGGCTGATGGACTGCGACTCGATGCCTTTGCGGCTGGTGAAGTTGCCCTCGATGTAGTAGAGGATTTCGTCGCAGTCCACGCTGGCGTGGCCATACGGGCAGGGAATCGCCTTCACACCGTCGCGGTCGAAGTAATCCACTTTCCGCGGGACGAAGCTGCAAATCACGAAGCCGTGCCCGGCGAACGTGACGTGCGTGGTCGGCGGCAGGTGGATCGAGCCTGTCTTCGGCTGATAGTCGTGGATGTTGAAGGCGACGGGATAGACGATGCCGTCCCATCCGGCGATGTCCCATGGGAAGTGCTTGTACTCGTGTACGCTGAGCTGGTTGGAGTGCTTGACGATCAGCGGATAGGGCCCGTCGCCGTGCTTGGCGCGATCGAAGTGAAGCATCTCACCCGGAACGCGGAAGTCGCGGTGACTGTACGGCGCGTACATGGTGATCTGGCCTGATTCGTTGCGAAACTGCCTGGGCAGGTCGATGTAACTGCTCGATTCAAAGACGAGGAACGTTCCACGATTGCCATCCGGATGAACGCGATACGGCGTTCCCTTAGGGATGATGACGTAGTCGTGTTTCTTGAAGGGAAGCAGGCCGTAGACGCTCTCCAGCGTTCCGCCGCCCTCGTAGGCGAACCAGCACTCGTCGCCCTCGCCGTTGCTGAACCAGTGCCGAGCGGGCTGATTGGGCTTGCTGACGCCCACGCGCATGTCGGGGTTCATCAGCACCGTCCGCCGCGCAGTCAGGAAATCGCCATCGACCTTCAGGTTCTGCGTCTTGAGGTGCCGGCGGTGCAGCAGTTGCCCTTCCATCGGGGCGATCGGACAGAAGCCCGGCAGTTCCATGGCGCGAACGCCGAACTCGTCCGTGGGAGGCGCGCGGTAATACAGAATGCTGTACGTGCTCTCGAACCCCACCCGCGTCATACACTGCTCCATGAGCAGCTTGCCGCCCTCATGGTGCGTGACGTGGTGCTTGGACGGAACGCTGCCCAGACGATGGTAGTGAATCATGGCATTCGCCCGCGGCGGACCGCACAGTGCGTGTAGCTTCCCGCGAGGCCCACGCCTCCCGTCCGCGCCGAGGGTTCACCGAAGTGTATTCTACGCGAACTGGGCGTAGTACGACCAGGTGGGGTCGTCGACGAAGCCGTAGATGATCTGGTGAGAGGGTGACTGGGCGCGGACGGCGTCCACGGCCGCGGAGGCCTTCTCACGCTCGCAGACGTAGTAGACGAACTCGCGCTTACCGTCGGTGGTGATGACCAGGGCAGGGAACCCGGTGCGCGTGGCTTCCAGGTCCTTTTCCAGGCGGGCCTCGATCGCATCCAGGTCCGGCGTCTCGTCCTTGGAGGGGAAACCGTGCTCGTTGGGGGCGCGGAACGTAATGGTGATGCCCAGAAACGCCGGAAGCTCGGGGTGACCCACGTACTTCTTCGCCCCGGCGTTGATCCGGAGAATCATGGGCTTTCCGTCGGTGGCGGCTTGAGCCACCGTCCACTTGTCCATCGGAAAGCGATCCAGCGACGGGGGACTTTTCTTGCCAAGACCGAGCATGACAGTCTCCGACTCCGGCGCAGCCGAGCAGCGCTGACAATCCGCGCGTTCGCCGCCACCGGCAAATCGGCTAGAGAACCGAGTCACTTGCTCGGCAGGTCATGTGGCGGGCCGGTTCCATAATATCTGCGTGGACCAGCAGGAACCGCCGGTCGGCAAGAGGGCAATGCACGTCACGCGGTCGGATTCGAGGGTTTTGTCCCGTTTGTACGCCTCGGTCCGGCGAACAAGATCCGCGAAGGGACTGGTTTCCGTTGCGCGTCGAAAAAACCGAAGCCCAGAATCGTCACGGGACTCATGTTTAGCGAAGCCCCGCCGGAGCAAGGCACGGAAAACCAGTTCACGCCTGCGATTGATCCGACGCGCTCTTTACCTTGCGCCACCAGTCGCCGAGCGACCCTTCTTCAGCCCGGCGGCGGAAGTACTCAATCTGCTCGTCGGGCGTCATATGCTTGGTTTCGTCGTAGATACGCCGCTGCCAGGAAACGATGGCATCAGCTCGTGCGACCGTCGCCGCGGCAACGTGCGCAGCGTCATCCGCCCAACGTGCACCGAGCACCCCCTCCGGACGTAGGCATCGCCCAGTGCAACGACGTCGGGCGTAATCGGCACTCGCTGCGTGCATCGCGGTGGCAGTGCATCCAGGATCTCCCTCACGCGCAAAAGGTGCGGTTCGATTTCCGCAACTACGACTTCGCTCAGGAGGAGAATGAGGCGGTTCTTGAGGGCCAACTCGAAAACGCGTTTCGAATCGGCCGCAAACTCTTCGTCGATGCAGCCGCCGATCACGGACGTATCGACGTAGACACGCAAAGGCTTCGGAGTCACAGGTTTCCTCGCAGCGCCTGTTCGCGTTCGATGCTCACGAAGAGCGCCTTGAAGTTCCCCAGGCCGAAGCCGCGGCTGCCGTGGCGCTCGATGACCTCGAAGAAGAGCGTCGGCCGGTCCTGAACCGGCTGCGTGAAAATCTGCAGCAGGTACCCGTCGTCGTCCTTGTCGAGGAGGATGCCCAGATCCTGGAGCCTGCTCCAGTCTTCCCCCACGTCGCCGACGCGCTCGCGCATGTATTCGTAGTACGTGTCCGGTACGCGCAGAAAGTCGATGTCCCGACGGCGAAGTTCCTGCACGGTCTCGTAGATGTTCGCCGTGTTCATGGCGATGTGCTGCACGCCGGGCCCGCGATAATACTCCAGATACTCGTCGATCTGACTTTTCTTCTTGCCCTCGGCCGGCTCATTGATCGGGAACTTCACCTTGCCGCCGCCGTTCTCCATGACCTTGCTCATCAGGGCGCTGTATTCGGTGCTGATGTCCTTGTCCGTGAAGTTCATCAGGTTGGAAAAGCCCATCACTTTCTCGAACCAGTTCGCCCAGTAGTTCATCTCGCCTAGGTGAACATTGGTGACCACGTGGTCGATGGCCGCCAGCCCGACGGGCTGCGAGCCGTGGGCACTGATCGGCTGAAACAACGGGAACGTCCCGCGATAGCCCTTTCGATCCACGAAGCGGAAGATCAGGTCTCCGGCGTACTTGATCGCCCCGGTCACGAACGCGCCGTCATCATCTTTCACGGCCGTCGTCGGCTGTACGACCGTCGCGCCGCGCTTCTTGGTCTCGGCTAAGGCGCGATCGACGTCCGGCACGCTCAGGCCGATGGACTTGACCCCGTCGCCGTGCAAGGCGCAGTGTCGGGCGATCTCATGGTCCGGGCCGTAGGCGCTGGTGAAGATGAAACGGATGTTGCCCTGCTCCATCAGGTAGCAGGAGCGGTCGCGGCAGCCCGTCTCCAACCCGGCCTTGGCCACCGGCTTGAAGCCGAAGGTCTTGTCGTAGAAATGCGCCGCCTGCCGGGCATTGCCCACGTAGAACTCGAGGTGGTCATACCCCCTGATCGGCAGGAAATCTTCGGCCATCGGTACGCAAACTCCTAACCGCACAGCCACAGCGACCGGCTACTCTATTCTACCGCGCCGGGGGTCGCTCGACGATCCCCGGGTACTGATCCAAGGCCTGCGGATGGGAGAGCGGGTTGCGGTTGGAGACGACTCGTCGTGGATCGATGGTTGGACCCATTCTCATTCCGTTCGCCTTACGTGGAATCCAATGCGTGGGACCTCCGACACCGAGGGCGTCATCAGTTTGCGGATGGCGTCAAAGACGACGCGGAATTGAGCATCATATTTCTTCTCCAGTTCCGCCAGCTTGCGGGCAAGTTCAGCATGGTCTGCAAGGAGGCGCCGAAGACGAACGAAGGCTCGCATGATCTCGATATTAGAGCCTATCCCAAAACCTCTTTCAGCAACAGGATCACGCAGCTGAAATGAAGAAATCCACTGAACAGTTGAGTCGACTTTTCCCATCGGATGCACAGTCTGCGGAAGTTTTTCAGCCAG
>Ga0187893_10001915_pt1 | contig 47469 bp, 45 predicted proteins | sample MA1701074metaG_FD_139574 | JGI IMG/M metagenome (GOLD analysis project Ga0187893, IMG submission 139574) | White microbial mat communities from a basaltic lava cave in the Kipuka Kanohina Cave System on the Island of Hawaii, USA - MA170107-4 metaG ... | reverse complement strand
TAGCAGTTCCAGCGCCCGCCCGATCATGTATTGCGTCTCCCCGCGCTGCTTGCTCCCCGCGATCAGGACTAAGTCCACCGGCCCGTCCGGAATTTCGGCAACGCAGCCCGCGGCCCTTGGTTTGAAATATTGCTGCGCAACGGCGCGCCCCGGCAGGCCCGGCATCCCATCGCCGTTGAGAAATAATATCGTCCCTTCCGGCCACGCAAGATCGCCGGTCTCAAAGGGCAACAGCAATGTTTTCAATGGCTCTGCGGTCATGCCGCTCTTTCAGTTTGTTTGCACAAAAACCGGGGGCCTCCCCCCTCCATCTTGATTCTACACGATTTTCCTTCAGTTCGATTGTTGGACATATTCTATAATCATTCGCTCCTTCCCCCCGCTCTGCGGGGGATAAGGGGGGAGCGTCTCTCGGCAGAGATAAAGGCAGAAGTGACGGCTTCTTGTTTAAAACTTTTCATACCCCATTATAGGAATATATTCATAATTTGTCAATGAAAAAGAAGGTGGGTTTTAACACGAAGATCGCAAAGATCCACGAAGCGCACGAAGAGCGTGTAAAACACATCCTTCGTGTTCTTTGTGCCGCTTCGTGCGCTTCGTGTTAAATCTTTTTCTCCGCGTCCTCCGCGTCTCTGCGGTTTAAAGTTTCCCGCTCCCCGTTTTTCCGCTACTCTTTCGCCATGCCGCTGAGCTGGAATGAAATCAAAAGCCGCGCCCTGCAGTTCGCCAAAGAGTGGGAACATGAAGCCTCGGAAGACGCCGAGGCGAAGTCTTTTTACGACCAGTTTTTCAACGTCTTCGGCATCCCGCGCCGCCGCGTCGCCTCCTTTGAAACCCGTGTCAAAAAGATCGGCGGCAAAAGCGGCTATATCGACCTGCTGTGGAAAGGCATCCTGCTGATCGAGCATAAATCGCGCGGCGCCGATCTGACCCGCGCCTATGCGCAGGCGAAGGATTACTTCCCCGGCATCAAGGACCGCGACCTGCCGCGCTATATCCTTGTCAGCGATTTCGAGAATTTTCATCTTTACGATCTCGAATCCGGCGAGGAAAGCCGTTTCAAACTCAAAGACCTGCACCAGAACGCGCGGCTATTCGGTTTTATCGCCGGCTACCAGACCACCAGTTTCAAGGAGCAGGACCCCGTCAATGTGAAAGCCGCCGAGCGCATGGGCAGGCTGCACGACCGGCTGAAAGAAGTCGGCTATGACGGCCACGCGCTCGAAGTCTATCTCGTGCGCATTCTGTTCTGCCTGTTCGCCGAGGACGCGGGCGTGTTCGAGCGGCGGCAGTTTCAGGATTTCATCGAGCAGAGAACAGGCGAGGACGGCTCCGACCTCGGCAGAACGCTGAATGAACTATTTGAAACCCTGAATACGCCGGATAACAATCGGCTTAAAAATCTGGATGAACAGCTTAAAGCCTTCCGCTATGTCAACGGCGACCTGTTCGCTGAAAGGCTGAGAGGCGCACATTTCGATTCGGACATGCGTGAAAATTTGCTTGAGTGCTGCGCCCTCGACTGGTCGAAAATCAGCCCCGCCATTTTCGGCGCGATGTTTCAGTCGATCATGGATAAAAAACTGCGCCGCAATCTCGGCGCGCACTACACCTCCGAAAAGAATATTATGAAGCTGATCGGGCCGCTGTTCATGGACGATCTGCGCGCCGAATTCGAGACCGTCAAAACGAACACGAAAAAACTCGAATCCTTTCACCAGAAAATCGCGGGCCTGAAATTTCTCGATCCCGCCTGCGGCTGCGGCAATTTTTTGATTATCGCCTACCGCGAACTGCGCCTGCTCGAACTCGACGTCCTGCGCGTCCTGATACCGAAGAAATACGGCAGCCAGCTAAAACTCGACGTCACGCAGGAAATCCATTGCAACGTCGACCAGTTCTACGGCATCGAGATCGAGGAATTCCCGGCGCAGATCGCCCGGACCGCCATGTGGCTGATCGACCACCAGATGAACCAGCTTATCTCCACCGAGTTCGGCCAGTATTTCACCCGCCTGCCGCTGAAAACCAGCGCGGCCATCGTCCATGACAACGCGCTGCGGATCGACTGGCGCAAGGTGGTGAAGCCGGAGCGGCTGAATTTCATCCTCGGCAATCCGCCGTTTGTCGGCTCAAAATTTTTGAGCGAAGTACAACGTGAAGATATGGCCACTGTTTTTCATGGCATCAATAGTGCGGGCGTTCTCGATTATGTTACGGCCTGGTATATGAAAGCCACTGAATTCATGGGCGGAAATCATGCGATAAAATCCGCTTTCGTTTCGACCAATTCCGTCGCGCAAGGCGAACAGGTCGGTATCCTGTGGGGCGAATTGCTGTGGCAGGGAGTAAAAATCCATTTCGCCCACCGGACATTCCAGTGGTCCAATGAAGCGCGCGGCGTGGCAGCGGTTCATTGCGTTATTGTTGGATTTTCACTGAACGAATCCAGCCATAAACGACTCTTTGAATATGAAACCTTGAAATCCGATCCGCATGAAATTGCGGTTAGCAATATAAATCCTTACTTGGTGGATGCTCCCAATATAATTTTGACCAAACGCAGCAAACCGATTTGCAATGCGCCTAAAATTAAATTTGGCAATCAGCCAATTGATGGTGGAAATCTTATTTTATCAGCAGAAGAAAAAACCGCATGGATAAAACAAGAACCAAAAACCAAAAAGTTTATCCGTCAGTACCTAGGTTCTGAAGAGTTTATTAACGGTCTGGAACGCTGGTGTTTATGGTTGGAAGATGCTGAGCTTTCCGACATTAGAAAAAGCGCATTAATTAAAGACCGGCTTGAAAAAGTACGATCTTTTAGATTATCGAGCGATCGTCAGGCAACAAAAGACCTCGCGGCAACGCCGTCTTTATTTGCCTTCATTTCACATGAGAATAAGCCTTATCTTTTAATACCTAGCGTTTCCTCTGAAAATAGAAAGTACATACCAATTGGTTTCATGCCTGCTTCAACAATTGCAAGCAATCTATGCCTTATAGTTCCTAATGCCGATCTATATAACTTTGGAATTATTACCTCTGCTATGCACATGGCATGGGTGCGTTACGTTGGCGGACGCCTGAAAAGCGATTATCGCTATTCCAATTCCATCGTATACAACAACTTCCCATGGCCGGAAGATTTAACCCCTGCGCAAAAGACGAAGATCGAACAGGCGGCGCAGGCCGTGCTCGATGCCCGCGCGGCGCACAAGGGCGCATCACTCGCCGATCTGTACGACCCCAACACCATGCCGCCCGATCTGGTGAAGGCGCACCGGGCGCTGGACGCCGCCGTCGATGCCGCCTATTCAAAAAAGAAATTCGCGGGCGACGCCGGCCGCGTCGCGCATTTGTTCGATCTCTACCAAAAACTCACCGCCCCTCTGGCGCTGGAAGAGAAAAAACCCAAGAAGAAAAAGGCGAAGGCGCAATCCGGCTAGACAGACCAGATGTCTTTTTGTTTCCAGTCCGGGGCAAATCCCATTTGCGCAGGATCGATTTTATCGTATTGATCCAGAAGATCGGAAAGCCGTTTGGCCCACTTGGTTTTTGGCGATATTTTCAGCATCAGCGCCTGCATCATAACGGCCTGGGCATAGAATCTTTCGTTTGTGCCAAGTTCGCCGATCAGTTTTTTGGCGGGCTGTTTTGGCTTTATGGTGAAAATGCGGTTCCACAGACGGGCGTGATGGGCGCAAAGGTTCCGGGTGTAACTCAGGCTTTGCAGCCATGACTGGATGACCGGCGCATGGAACCCGTAATTATAGGATATTTCGTTCTTATGAGATTCCTTTAAATTCATAAACAGAATTGAGATCGTTCCGAAGGACAAAGTTTCAAACACCATCCATGACGGCGGATAAAAGGGATAATCATATTTCCGGTAGTAATGTTCGATACTTTGGTTTTTAATCTGGCCTGCGGGAAGGCCAAACTCTATGACCTCCAGAATTTCACGAAGGACTTTTTTATGGCTGCCCGCATCACGAAAATTTTCTGGTGAGGAGTACCAGGTGGCCCCCTCCTTTAAAGACAGGGTGTTTGAAATAACGCTTTTGAAAGAAACTTCGATCTTCTCAAGCGCGTTCATGGTCAACAGGCGGAGGCTGCGGTCGAAATCGTAAAAATAGATCAACTGTTCAAAAGTCGTTCCTTCGATAAAGGGGTGGTCGGGATTATCCGGCTCTTGAAGGGGCTTCATATAGGCGGACAGGCGGTAATAGCCGATATGCTCCAGATAGTGTCTTGTGCTGTCCTTGTCGGCAATGATGAGATTGCGTTTTTCAAGCAGGGCGATAAGATCGTCCGCTGTTTTTGGGAGCTTTTGGAAAACACAGATTTCCGGAGGCATAAAAAGAAAACCCGCCTGTTGCGCTTCGGTGAGAGGCGTGGCGGGTATTGTTACCCCTAATATGGCCCCTCAACGATTAAGAATCAATTAAAATGTCGCGGGATTCTGAATTGATTCTTGTGATGAGTCAAGAAGACTCTGAAATGATTGTATTATTGGCCTGTAAAAAAGGCGGCCAATCTGTCGGGAACCAATTTTCTGACGCCGGCAAATTGGTTCCCTCAAAGGAAATCGCGAGGCCGGGTGGGAAATGGCCTCGCGATCCTCTTGAATGCCGCCCCCGCAGCGGGAACGGCAAACATTGTCTCTTAAATCACGATGCTCTGATCGACCTCCAGATTGCCCGACGCGATCATGCCGGCGATAGTGGCGGTCCCCAGCCCGCCGGTGAATGTCGCGAGCGTGACGAAATCGTTGCCCGCGCCATCAACATTGATCTGAAGCTGCGTGTCGCCGCCGCTGTTGACCAGCTTCATGAAATTATTGACGTTATCGATGCCGTGATCGTAGCCCTCTAGCACGTCGGTGATATTGATGATGTCCCCGCCCGCGCCCATTTCAAAATCCGCGATCGTGTCGCCGGCATCGGCGATGCTCTGGAACAAAAACGTGTCCGCGCCCTGGTCGCCGAACAGCTCATCGAGCCCCGCGCCGCCCACGAGTAAATCGTTGCCGATCCCGCCATTGAGGTAATCGTTTCCATCGCCGCCCAGCAGCGTGTCGCCGTCATCGACCAGCACGGTTTCCGTTGTCTGCGTCTGCACGGAAATATCGAACACGACATCGTTGTAATCGGCGTCGCCCGTATTGTACAAATCTTCAAAACCGATGCGCAGTGTGCCGCTGTCGGTGTCGTCCATGACGCCGGAAACCACGTGCGTCTTGCCGTCGGGATTGAGGTTGACGGAGCCGTCGCGCAGCGTCGTGTGATACATATATCCTTTGAGGGTTTTCTCGACGCTGCCCATATTATAGACCAGCGAAATATCCGCGGCGTTGTCGGTGATTTTCGCAAGCCGCTCGGATGCCGTGTTGTTTTTATACATGAACCGCAGCGTGCCGTTTTCAAGATCGAACGTGTTGTAATTGTTTTTGCTCGCGCCGTCGGCAATGATGAAAAATCCGAAATCGGTGTCAGGCGCGCCCGGCAGGTTGATAGTCGCCGTGTCGCCCGCATCGAAATTCTTGACGTTCGGGAAGGCAAGCTCGACCGACTGGATCGTGCCGTCAAGACTGATATTATAAAAACCGAGCGAGTTCTTGTAGCCCGCGACCGTCTGCACGAACGAGATTTCCGCCGTTGTCGAAAATTCGACCGACAGATCGCTCGCCGCGATGCCGAGCGCGCTGGTGCCCGGCGGCACGAGATTCATAATACTTATAGTTTCCTGCAGGTTCGGAAACACGACATTATTGGTGAAATTATGCGCCTGCTCGGTGATGACGACATATTCTGACATGCTGCCCGCGCCGCCGTAAAGCGTATCGTTCCCCGCGCCGCCGCGCAGGATGTCGTTGCCGATGCTGCCGAAGATCTGATCGTCGCCGTCATCGCCGTTTAATTCGTCATCGCCGAACCCGCCGTAAATATGATCGTTCCCCGTTCCACCGTTGATAAGGTCATCGCCCGAGGACGACCACAAATGGTCGTTGCCCGCGCCGCCGTTCATGATGACATCGCCGTACTCCAGCGTGTCGTGCGTCAGGTCGACGACATCGTTGCCGTCGCCCGCGTCGATCTGTTCGACATCGATCAGGCGCAGCGAGGAAGCGGCCGGATGAAAAGGGCTAAAGGGGTCTTCCAGAAACAGCGTATCGTCGCCGGCGGTCATCCTCAAAATATCGAAACCTGTACCGCCGTCGAATACGTCCGTGGTGAAATTGGCGCCGGCGATATCGACTACCGTTTCCGTGCCGGCAACGCCGGGCGAGCCGATATTTATTGCGTACCAGCCGTCTTCGGTAATGCCGTCGGCGAAATAGACCAGCGTGTCATCGCCGTCTTCCCCGCGCAGCAGGTCCGCGCCCGCGCCGCCGCTGAGCGTGTCATCGCCGCTCAGGATCATTGCCGAGTTGGCGCCGCCATTGACGATGTCGTTGCCCGGCCCGCCGTCTATGATGTCGTCGCCCTCGCGCCCGTTGAGCGTATCGTTGCCCACATTCGAGAGAACGATATCGTTCGAGGAGCCGCCATCCACGAATACATTGCCAAGCGCGAAATTAAGACTCGCAAGATGAATGACATCACCGCCGTCGCCCGCGAAAAACACCTCCACATTGGCGACCATGCGCTCATGCGTGACATGATGCTCGATGAAAATGGCGTCGCCGATATTGGTCATGAACAGCGTGTCCGACCCGCCCAGCCCGTCATAGGAAACGGAGTTGAGGTTGTAATCGTCATCGATAAAGAAAACTTCCCCGGTATAGGGATTCGTGAAGCTGAAGTTCAGGTGCTGGTCCACACCTCGGAAGAAGAATGTGTTATTCCCGTTTGTACCGGTGACATCGGCCATGGCAACTTTTTACCCGTACTCCAGCAACTTATTATTTTTAATTTTTATGGGGATTTTTTAATTTTAATTAATCCCAACCCATTATTAATTTTATAACGGAAATATTAAAAATTTATGTAAAATATAAATTCTAATATATTCTCAAATTGTCATTCTGCCAATATGAAGCCCGCGAAATCCGCGAGGTTCAGGGACGAGAAGGTTGACAAGGGGAAGCCATTGGCGATAGCAAGAGTACGGCTGAATAATCTTAACTTTTCCCGGACAGACACAATGACCATAGGCATAAATTCCTCCCATGCCGGCAAGGGCGATCTGACCCAGGGACCGGTCGCGGGCCACCTAGCGCGGCTGACCCTGCCCATGATCTGGGGCATCCTGTCGATTCTCAGCTTCCAGCTGGTCAACGTTTTTTTTATTTCCCGCCTCGGCACCGCGCCGCTGGCGGCGATTACCTTCACTTTCCCGGTCACTTACGTCGTTTTCAGCATCGTCATGGGCCTGAGCATCGGCATGTCCTCGGTGATTTCCCGCCTGATAGGCCAGGGCGACAGAGAAGATGTGCGGCGCATTACCACCCACGGCCTGATCCTGACGCTGCTGACCGGGCTCGCGCTGGCAGTGGCCGGCAGCCTGCTGATGAACCCGCTTTTCCGCCTTATGGGCGCGGATGCGGCAATGCTGCCGCTGATCCGCGATTATATGGGTATCTGGTTCGCCGGCAGCGCCTTTTTCGCGATGCCAATGGTCGGCAACGCCGCGATTAGGGCGGGCGGGGACAGCGCCGTTCCCGCGAAAATCATGATCGCCATCGCCCTCATCAATATAGCTCTCGACCCGCTGCTCATTTTCGGCCTGTTCGGCTTTCCCCGGCTGGAGCTGCAGGGCGCGGCCATCGCCAATGTTGCCGCCAGCTTTTGCGGTTCGATGGCCTCGCTGTACGTTCTGTACGCCCGCAAGAAAATGATCGATCGCGAACATTTGTCCTTCGCCCGTTTTAAAGATTCAGTGAGACGCCTTGGCGCGGTCGCCCTGCCAGTGAGCATTACCGGCATGATCCAGCCCGCCGCCAACGCGGTAATTATCGCGCTGCTGGCCACATACGGCGCGGAAGCGATCGCCGCCTTTGGCGTTGCTTCCCGCATGGAAGCCTTTGCTTTCACGGTCATTATGGCGCTCGCCACCGGCATGGCCCCTATTATCGGCCAGAACTGGGGCGCGGGGCGCTTTGACCGCGTTCACGAAACCTTGAACAAGGCGCTGTTATTCGCCGCCTGCTGGTCGGTTTTCATCGCGGCGATTTTTATGATCTTTGCAAAGCCGCTGGCGGCGCTGTTCGCTGGCGATGACGCCCCCGCCATGGTGCATACGGCGGCCCTTTATTTCTGGATCGTCGCGCTGACCTACGCCCCCGGCAACCTCGTGCCGGGCTGGGGCTCCGCCTTCAACGCGATGGGCATGCCGGTGCGCTCTTTCACGATGAACTTCGTCAAGCTTGTCATGATTCAGACCCCGCTCGCGTTCGCGGGCGGCGCATTGTTTGGCATGCCGGGCATTTTTGGCGCCATCGCCGTAACCAACGTGCTGACGGGAATAGGCTTTCATGTCTGGAATCTGCGCGCTTGCGCAAATTCCGAAAAGGGCGCGGCGCTTGCCGCGTAAAGTCAGCTTGCGATTTTAAGGCCCTTGTCCGCGAGCCATTGTGTCGCGATCCCCAGATTCTCCGCGAGCAGGTCTGCCGAAACCGGCTTCATCAGGTAGGAAGTCGCGCCGTTTTCAAAGGCCTGCGCCGCATGCTCTTCCTTTTCCTCGGCCGTGAGCATGACGATCGCGGTTTTATCAAACCGCGAATCCGCGCGGCATTTGCGCATGAATTCAAGCCCGTCCGTTCCCGGCATGTGCCAGTCGAGCAGGATGACGTGATAAGGATCGGCGGAGGCCGCCGCGTTGTCCATTTCCACCCACGCATCCTCGCTGCCCGCAGCGCTGCCGACCCGTGTAACCCCTAAAGATTTAAGGCTCTGCGTTATCATCGAGCGCATCAGCCCGTGATCGTCGACAACCAGAACGCGTAAGTTTTTATACATGGAGGCGGCCCTTTCGGAAAATCCGGGATCAGTTGTCAAACAGCCCCTTGATCTGGCTCCCCAGATCCTTGACCTGGCCCATGAAACCGGCGGGAAGGCCCAGTTCGGTCTGGATGCTCTCAAGACTCTCCGGCGCCATGCCGCGCAGGTATCCTTCTTCCAGTGACGTTTTCATCGCAACCTGCACCACGTAGTTGACGACCTGCGCGATCGCTTCGGCGGCAAGAACGCCGTTGGTCTGCTCTCCGATTCCCCTTATGCGGATATCGGGCAGCGTGACAGGCTGCGGCGCGGTGCCGGCAAGGATGATGCCGGGATTGAGCGTGGCTTTTTCCAGCACGACGCTCCTGACGATCACCTTGGCCTGTTCCTTCGCAGCATCCGGCGGCGGGATATTGTTCTTCGCGTTCGCGCGCAGGTCCATGAAGTTCGAGCTTTTGTCCGTAACTTCAAGATTGAGTGTTGCGCCCGACGCCTTGATTTCATTGAACACAAGAAGGTCCTGCTTCATGTCCTCGGCGGCGATGACGATGGAATCGATGGTCAAGGCATGGGGCTGGCTGTAGCCCTGCGGATTGCCGACCTTGAGGCCGCTCACCGTGATCTGCTTGTTCTGCAGGCTGATATCAAGGCTCGCGATGCTCACGCTCGCCCCCAGCGTCTTGCTGGATATGCGTTCAACGCCCATCTTGGCAAGCCCGCCGACATTCATCACCAGTGCGATACTGACGGCGATCACGGCCAGCACCAGCCCGGCGGCAATGACCCCCTTATGGCTCTTTTTCGTCTCGGTTTTTTTCTTCGCGGAAGCCTTCGCCATCGGGGTGCCCTTTCATGGCCGGGTTTATTAATCTGTTCATGCTGCCCGATTTTGCAGGGCCGATCAAGTCGCAGGATGCTATGCTGTCACGCGAAACGAATCGCAAGCCCATGACCCTGAAGCTTAAAAAATTCGCTCCCCTGCTGGTCCTCGCCGCGCTGATGCTGGCGGCGTACGCGGCAGGGCTGCATGAAACGCTGGGTTTTGAAGCGCTTCAGGAGCACAAGGACAGGATGCAGGCCTTCGTTGTCGCCCACCCCGTTCTGGCATCCGGGATTTTCATGGGCGTTTACGCCTTGTGCGTTGCGCTCTCGCTTCCCGTCGCCACGGTGCTTACGCTGCTGGGCGGCGCGTTGTTCGGCGTTTTGGCGGGCACGGCGCTCGTCGTCGCGGCGGCAACGGCGGGCGCAACGCTTCTGTTCCTGATCGCCCGCTCCGCCCTCGGTTCCTCCCTGCGGGAAAAAGCGGGGACGGTATACCAGAAAATCGAGCGTGAAATGCAGCAAAACGCGGCGGGCTACCTGCTGTTCATGCGCCTTGTGCCCCTGTTTCCGTTCTGGCTGGTCAATATCGTGCCCGCGCTGTTCAACGTAAAGCCAGGGGTTTTTATCGTTACCACCTTCATCGGCATTATTCCCGGCACGTTCGTTTATGTGAATGTGGGAAGCGAACTGGGCAAGATCGCCAATCCCGGCGATATATTTTCCCCTGGCATGCTCGCGGCTTTTGCGCTGCTTGGCGTTTGCGCGCTGCTGCCGGGGCTTTATAAACATTGGAAATCGTCGAAAGGGCGCTCAAATGATTAAAACCCTGCATGTCGATCTGTGCGTCATCGGCGCGGGCGCAGCCGGGCTGTCGGTCGCGGCGGGCGCGGTGCAGCTCGGCTGGGATGTCGCGCTGATTGAAAAAGATAAAATGGGCGGCGATTGCCTGAACACCGGCTGCGTCCCCTCGAAATCCCTGCTTGCCGCGGCGAAGGCGGCGCACACGATACGTACGGCCCACAAGTACGGCATAACCGCGCACGAGCCGGATATCGATATCCGCGCGCTCAAACAGCATGTCGACGGCGTCATCAAGACCATCGCCCCCCATGATTCGGAAGAGCGTTTTGAAGGGCTCGGCGTCAAGGTGTTCCGCGAACAGGCGGTTTTCACGGCAAAAGACACCATCGCCGCGGGCGCACAGGCGATCACCGCGAAATATTTCGTCATCGCCGCCGGCTCGCGCCCGCGCATCCCGCCCATCCCCGGCCTTGATCCCGCCCGCATCCTGACCAATGAAACGATTTTCGCCCTTACCGAAAAGCCCGCACATCTCATTATCATCGGCGCGGGCCCTATCGGCATGGAAATGGCGCAGGCCCACCGGCGTCTTGGCAGCAAGGTCACGGTGCTGGACGCCGGCCCGCTACTGCCCCGCGACGATCCGGACGCGGCGGCGGCGCTGCGCGATATCCTGCGCGAGGAAGGCGTTAAATTCCATGAAAACGCCGCTATCGACCGGATAGAACACGGCAAAAACGTTGCCGTGATAGCAGGCAACACCCGGGTCGAAGGCTCGCATCTTCTCATCGCCGCGGGGCGGCAGGCCGCAACCGATGGCTTGGGACTGGAAAAGGCGGGAGTTCAATGCAATGAAAAGGGCATTGTCACCGGTCGCCGCCTGCGCACCACGAACCCGCGCATCTACGCGGCGGGCGATATCGCGGGCGGCCCGCAATTCACCCATGTCGCGGGCTATCACGCGGGGATCATCATCCGCAATATGATTTTCAAAATCCCCGCGAAGACTGATTACAGCGCCCTGCCACGCGTGACCTACACCGACCCCGAACTCGCGCAGGCGGGACTGACCGAAAAAGAGGCCCGCGAAAAATACGGGGACAGTATCAGGATTTCCAAAGCCCGCTTCCGCGAAAACGACCGGGCGCAGGCGGAACGGCAAACCGAAGGCTTTATCAAGGTTATCACCCGCGGCAACCGCATTATCGGCGCGACGATCCTCGGCCCGTATGCCGGGGAATTGATCGGCATGTGGAGCCTCGCCATCGCCCGGAAAATGAAAATCGCCGCCATCGCCGGCATGATCGCGCCTTACCCGACTTACGGCGAAATCGGCAAGCGGGCGGCGGGCGCGCATTTTTCCGCTGCCCTTTTCAGCGGCAGAACGCGTTTTCTCACCGGATTGTTGCGCAGATTGCCGTTTTAACTTTAAAAAAACCACAGATGAACACAGATGAAAAAGTTCTTCCCTTAATCCGTGTTTATGTGTGTTCATCGGTTAAAAAAACTTCCGCCCGCAGCCCAGACTTTAGCTAGTAAGTATCGCAAATTAACGAATCGCCCGACGGGTGGCAGGTCGTATGCCTTGGCCGCAACTGGTCCATTTGAATGGCGTTGTACGCCTGGTATTGCTGCTGCCGCAGCGCAAGTTCGTTGTACGCGCGGGAAAATTCAAGCCGCGCTTCGCTTTCCCTGATCTCTCCCGCCGCCAGCTTTTCCGCCAGCACCTTGCCCTCGAGCACATATTGATGCACGAAACTGTCCCCGCCCAGGTATGAATCCTGCGCAACCAGCGACTCGATGCAGGAAACCTCCTGCCCGAACGAGGCCGCCGCCGCGGCGCATTGTTTCTGGATATCCGCCGTGGACGTGCAGGCGGCAAGGCAAAGCGTAAAAATCAACAATCCGGCTTTTCGCATCGTAAATCCCCTGATGGACGGCGATTAATAATTATATAAGTCCCGGACAAGCCCGGCACAAGCCGTGTCCGATTTTAATTGACGTAATACAAAAACCATATTAAGAAAATAACCCATAACAGGCCCCTTCGACATTCTCATCAATCGGCGCTCCGGCACCGTGCTCGCTGAACGCGAGGAAACCATGACCGCCGACCTGAAAGCGATTCTCGGCGAACGTACAAACATACGCCTCGTCGAAGGCGGCGAAATCGCGGGTCTTTCCCGGCAATGGGTTTCCGCGAATAAGGACTCCGGCCGCAGCCTCGTCATCGGTGGCGGCGACGGCTCTATTCTTGCCGCGATCCCGGCCTTTATCGGCACGGACATTCCGCTGGGAATATTGCCTCTGGGCACGCAGAACATGGTCGTCCGTGAACTCAGCTTTTCGGAGCAGTTCCGGCAGGCGGCAAAACAGCTGAAAACCGGCGTGGCGGGGCACATGGATGTCGGCGAGCTGAACGGCAGGCACTTCCTGTACGCGATCACGCTCGATCCGTCCTCGTTCCGGCTGTTCGAGGCAAGGGAAGGTTTGCGCGACGGCAAGCTCTTTGATGCAATGGCCGCAACCATGGAAATCATGGGAAGCGTGCTCGCCGGCGAAACGATGGATCTTCAGCTTCAGACGGTAAAAGACGGAACATTATCCCCGCCCGAAACCGTCAGCGGCACCCTGATCGGCATCGCCACCCGCCCGCTCGCCCCCAAACCGGTGGCATGGACGTTCAATCCCAGGGAGATATTCGCAAAAGCCCTAGCCCGCGCGGAAGAAGGCGACGGCAATCTTTCCCTCTACGCCTTCAGGGGCAATCCCGCCAATGCTCTAAGCCTCCTTTGGCAGGCGCAACAGGGGAACTGGGCGCAGGACAGCTCGGTCACAGTCCGCTCCGCTCCCGCCTTTCGCATCGCCCTGCCCGGAAAAAAGGAAGCATCCGTCATTTTAGACGGCGAAATCGCCCGCGTCAGCCTGCCGCTCGATATCAGGATTATCTCCAAAGGACTGGCCGTTTTCAGACCGTGTCCGTGACTCTGAGCTCTTCCTGTTTTTTCGGCTGCATAAGCTGTGATAGAATTAAGAAACTCCGGAACAACCGATTAGCATAAAAATGAGTTCTGTCCCCATCCCGAAAGGTCCATATTCTCTGACCATCGACCAGATGAATATCGCTCTTATGCTCATGGCCTGCGTTGCGGCTTATTTTCTGCCATTCGAAATATTGCTGTTCTCATACGCTTTTCTGGAACCCGCGCACTATCTCACCCAGCTGTCATGGATGCATGACCGGAAATATTTTACGGATCACAAATGGCTATGGGTTCCGGCAACCGCAATCGTAATCCTGTTGATGCTGCTGGGATATGAGGCACCGCTGCCGCAGAATTTGAAGGAGGCATCCAATTACATTATCTACTCTCTGGCTTTCGCAGGCGCGGCCAGCCTGATCCTGATCCACAGCGTTCCGCGGCAAATTATCATGGCCTGTGTGCTCGTAACAGTACTACTTGTTTTCAAAGGAATTATGCCCGCATTCGCCTTGCCGCTCATTCTTTTGATTCCAACTGTGCTGCATATTTATGTCTTTACAGGCGCTTTTATTCTGCATGGTGCGATGAAAAACGACAGCCTTTGGGGATTTTTATCTTTCGCCGTTTTTGCAGGCTGTGGTCTTTTTTTCCTTTGTGTGCGGCCCGATCCGGTTGTTCTGCTTCCATCCTATTCGATGAACAATGTGACATTTTTCGATGGCCCGGCAGCCTATCTGCAAAATCTTCTGTCTTTTTCCGGCCCTCTCGACAGCATTGCCATATTCAGCTTTCTCGGTTTTGCCTATACTTATCACTACCTGAACTGGTTTTCAAAAGTGCAAGTAATCCAATGGAATAAAATACCTCGCACACGTTTTGCAGCTTTGTGCCTCGTTTATTGCATTAGCATTGCGCTTTACCTGTACGATTTCCGGACCGGTTTTATAGCGCTGTTCTTTTTAAGCATGCTGCACGTGGTGCTCGAATTCCCCCTGAACGCCCTGACATTTCACAGCATCGGGAAAACCGCATGGACCAAAATGACCGGAAAAGCCGGTCGGAATGCGTAAAGAGTGGCGGAAACGGTGGGATTCGAACCCACGATACCTTTCGGTATACACGCTTTCCAAGCGTGCGCCTTCAACCGCTCGGCCACGTTTCCTTGAGATCGGCAACCTAACGGGATAGGCGGAAAAGTGCAAGACTCTAATTTTTATGGGTAAATCTCACAGAACCATTGGCGCGGCCCCGATAAGTTGCTAGGATGGTCGTTAAGAAGTTTCAATCCTTCCAAGAAAACCCATGCGCGATCATTACCTTTTAGCCTTTGTTCTTGCCCTGCCGGCCCTTGGCGTCCTCGGCCACGATGTTTATCTGGCTTATAACAACACGTTGCTGCCGCTGGAAGAGCGCTTTTACCTGAGCGATGTGGGCTGGCTGTGGAAGGAATACAGCCCGGATACCTATCAGTGGGCGCTCGATAACACCGACCCCGTCATGTGGACCGCCTTTATCGACCCGGTATTGCAGGGCAGCGCTTTCTATGTCTTCGGCGCGCCTTTTGCGATATTCGTCGTCGTTATGCTGTTCATGAAGATCTTCGGCCTCGGCCCGTTCGAAGGCCACGGCATGCATGTGCCGATGGGCGCATCCTCCCGCAAGGGCAAAGGTTTTGCTTTCGGCGGCGGCGGCAAGGGCCGCACCAAATACAAGCGGAAATAATTAAACCGATAATTCCTGTATCTGCTTATCCAGCAGCGCAAGGTCTTCCGGCCGCGACAGCCGGTGGTCGCCGCTTTCAATCAGCAGCACTTCCGCAAGATCCGGGTTTTCCAGCGCGTTCCTGATGCGGTAGGCCTTCTGCCACGGCACGTCGCTGTCCTGCATGCCCTGCAAAAGCCGCACCGGCACTTTAAGAGGGATCTCTTTATCGAGCAGGCAATGATTTTCCCCCTCCTCGATCAGCGTTCTGGTCACTTTGTACGGCGTTTCGCTGTATGCGCTGGGAACGTCGACATAGCCTTGTTTTTTCAGCAGCGCACGGTGCGCATCGTCAAATATGTCCTGGTAGATATCGCGGGTGAAATCGGGCGCGGCCGCGACCCCCACCACGCCTTTGACCAGCGAAGGCCGCGCGAGCGCCGCCAGCAGCGCGATCCACCCGCCCATCGAGGACCCGGCGATGATAACCGGCCCCCTCGCAACCTGGTCCAGGATGGCGAGCGTGTCCTCCGCCCAGCCGCCGATCGTGCCCGCGTCCAGATCCCCTGCCGATGAGCCGTGGCCGCTGTAATCAAAGCGCACATAGGCCTGCCCCCGGCCTGCGCATTGCTGCGCGAGAAAGCCCGCCTTGGTCCCTTCCATGTCCGAGCGGAATCCCCCGCAGAAAACCACGCAGGGCCCCGCCCCTTCCTGTTTCCGGTAGGCAAGGCGGGGTTTGCCGGGTCGCTCAAGAAATTGTATGGACATAAAACAACATGCTGTATTTTGGCCGGAGAACTGCGTATTATTGACTTAGTTTGTTTAATCTTTCCCGCGAGCGCAAGCCGCAAAGTGTCAGGATAAAAGTTCAGGATAAAAGTAGAGGACCATGACCGGCGCTATAGGAAAAATCCCCGTCATCATGCAGGTGCTCCCCGAACTGGGGCCCGGCGGCGCGGAACAGGGCTGCATCGACATCACCGCCGAACTGACCCGCGCGGGCGCGAAAGCCATCGTCGTTTCGAACGGCGGGGCGCGCATCCATGACATCGCCCGCAGCGGCGGCATCCATATCGAGCTTCCGGTGCATAGCAAGAACCCGCTCGTGATGATGCGCAATGTCGGCAAGCTGAAAAAACTGATCCTGCAGCATGACGTCGACATCGTGCACGCAAGAAGCCGCGCCCCCGCCTGGAGCTGCTACCGCGCCTGCCGCGAAACCGGCGCGCGCTTCATGACGACCTGCCACGCCCCTTACAACATCGACAGCAGCGCGAAGAAATTTTACAACTCCTCCATCGCAAGGGGCGAGCGCGTGATCGCGATTTCGCATTATGTCGCGGACTATCTTCATCAAAATTACCAGATCGGCGCGGATCGCATCCGCGTCATCCACCGCGGCATCGCGCTCGAAAAATTCCACCCCACATCCGTGACGCCGGAGCGCCTTATCAAGCTCTCGCGCGAATGGCGGGTGCCGGACGGCACCAGCGTCATCATGATGCCCGCGCGCCTGACGCGCTGGAAAGGCCATCATGTGCTGATCGACGCGATCGCAAAGCTAGCGCGCAAGGATATCTTCTGCATCCTGATCGGCGCGGACCAGGGCCGCACCGGCTACAGGCTGGAGCTTGAATCCGCTATCCGCGAAAAAGGCCTCGAAGGCCTTGTGCGCATCGTCGATCACTGCGAGGACATGCCCGCCGCCTATATGCTGGCGACCGTCGTCGTCTCCGCATCGACCGACCCCGAAGGTTTTGGCCGCATCCCCGTCGAGGCGCAGGCGATGGGCCGCCCGATCATCGCCACCGACCACGGCGGCGCGCGCGAAACCATCGTGCGCGGCGAAACCGGCTGGCTTATCCCGCCCGGCGATTCGCAGGCGCTCGCCCGCGCGATCAACGAAGCGCTCTCGCTCGACCCCACGCACCGCGCCATTCTCGCAACCCGCGCCATGATGCATGTCGCCAATAATTTCACGCGCGAAAAAATGGGCGATGAAACGCTCAACGTCTACGCGGAACTCCTTGAGGAAAAACTGACCGGCGGGCGCAAGCTGCACAGGATCGACCCTGTGGGTTACGGCCTGAAAACCGCGGCGGAATGAACGGACGCTCCAAAATCCTTGTCATCAAACTGGGCGCGCTCGGCGATTTCATCCAGGCGCTCGGCCCTATGGCCGCGATCCGCCGCCATCACAAGGATGCCGATATCACGCTGCTGACGACCGAACCCTTTGCCAATCTGGGCAGGAGCTGCGGCTATTTCAATCATGTGCTGACCGACGGCCGCCCGCGCTGGCACAATTTGAAAGGCTGGTTAGAGCTGCGCGCAAAACTGAACGGCGGGTATTTCAGCCGCGTTTACGACCTCCAGAACAACGGCCGCACCGAATTTTATCTGAAGCTGATCCGCCCCCGCCCCGAATGGGTCGGCGCGGCGAAGGGCGCTTCGCACCGCAATGATTCGCCATCGCGCACGGCGGGCAACGCATGGGAAGGCCATATCCAGACTCTCAGGCTTGCGGGCATTGAAGACGTGGCGCTGGATGATCTCTCATGGATTTCCGGCAGCGCGGAGCGGTTTAATCTGCCGCGCCCCTGCATTCTGCTGATCCCCGGCAGCGCCCCCGGCAGGCCGGAAAAACGCTGGCCCGCGAAAAATTTCGGCACACTCGCCCGCATTATCGACGGCTGGGGTTTCACCCCGGTCATTCTCGGCACCGCGGGCGAAGCTGATCTTGCTTCATCCATACGCGCCGTTTTTCCCCGCGCCGTCGACCTGACCGGGCAGACATCCCTTGCCGACATCGTTTTACTTGCGCGGCAGGCCGCCGCATCCATCGGCAACGACACCGGCCCCATGCATTTGATCGCCGCGACCGGCTGCCCCAGCTACGTCCTCTTCTCCCGCCACAGCAACCCGGCGCGGCATGCGCCCATAGGCGCGCATGTCAAAACGATTCAGGCAAACGATCTTGCGGATCTTTCCCCCGAGCAACTCGTGGAAAATCTTCATGCGCGGGATTTCAGGAAAACGGATCAGAAGCCGGTATTGTCCGGCCGGTAAATATCGTAAAGCGTATGCAGGATCGCCTTGGTCACGCGGTCGTTGATCGAATAATAAATGGTCTGGGCGTCGCGGCGCGTATCGACAAGCCCGTCGCGGCGCAGCCGGGCAAGATGCTGCGACAGCGCGGACTGGCTGAGGCCGACGATCTGCTCGAGCTCGCCCACGCTTTTTTCACCCTTGTACAGAGCGCATATGACCATCAGGCGGCGCTCGTTCGACAGCGCTTTCAGAAGATTGACAGCAACCTCGATATTCCGCTCAACCTCGTTAACATCCATGTTTTTTATACTGCAAAATGTTATTCCCGGCCCCGCACGGCGGCCCTAAAAAAGTTACGCAGTATCAATCTCACGCAATGCAGAAATGCTTTTAATACTTTGGTCTATTAGGATTGCTTTTTCCGGTCAAGCGGAAAGAAATACGCTTTTCATATTTGCGGTTTCTCCGGTAACCCGGCGAACAAAAGCGCGGACAAACCCGGCGGCAGTAGCCCGAAAAACCCGGCCATAAGATAAGTCTGCCACGGGAAAGCGATCCGCCCGGCATTCTTCTCAAGTCCCTGCGCTATCAAAGCCGCCGCCCGGTCCGCATCCATCAGGAACGGCATGCTATAGCCATTCACCGCCGTCATCGGCGTCCTGATAAAACCGGGACAGATAACGTTTATTTTAACGCCCTTCGCCGCCATGCGGGGGCGCAGCGCCTCGCCGTAAAGCCGCACCGCCCCTTTCGAGGCGCTGTAGGCCGGCGCGCCCGGCCAGCCGCTGAACGAGGCGAGCGAACTCATCAGCCCGATCTGCCCCTTTTTGCGCGCGATCATAAGCGGCAGGACAGGCTCAACGGTATTCAGGACTCCTGTCAGGTTGGTATCGAAAATCTGCCGCACCTGCGCCGCCGGCTCACTGGCCCCGCCTCCCCCCGTTCCGCCGGAAATTCCGGCATTGGCGATGACAAGATCGAGCGCCGCCCGCTTATCCGCCTCTTCTATCCATGCCTGCACCGCCATCCGGTCCGTAATATCGAGCGCCGCTTCCTCGGCCTGCGCCCCCTTGTCGCGGCAAGCCTTCGCCACCGCACCAAGCCGCTCCGCATTGCGCCCGTGCAAAATAAGGCGTGTCCCCGCTTTCGCATAAAACACCGCCAGCGCCGCGCCAATGCCGCTGGAAGCGCCGGTAATCAGGATGGTCCGCGGATGTGTCATGATATTCAGGCCGCCCGGCCCGCGCGCGCCTTGTAACGTTCAAACGCCGCATCGAACTCCGCCACGACATCTTCCTGCGACTTGCCCGACGTATCGATGACCAGGTCGAAATTGGAATCGTTGCCGATATTCACCCCGTAAAGCGCCTGATAGCGGCTGATCTCGCTCTGCCGCCGCCGCTCGACCTCGTCCATCGCCGTTTCCATGTCGGGAAACCGGTCGTTCCAGCTCGCCGCCCGTTCCTCGTCCTTGAAGATGCGTTCGACCGCGACCTTCGGATCGATGGTCAACCGGATCTTCATCGCGTCTTTCAGGAAATGCCAGGCCATGCGCGAATCGAGCACGAGGCTCTCGCTGCTGTTATTGAGCGTTTTGATATAATCGTCGACCTCGTGGTCGATTTCCTTGCGGGTTTCCGCAAGTTCGTTAAGGGCCGCGACCGAAATCCCCTTTTTCAGCGCAAGTTCCCGGAACATATTGCCCGTGGTTATCAGCTTGTAGCCCGTGCGCGCCGCGATGTTGCGGGCAAATGTCGTTTTGCCGCTGCCCGGGTCGCCGGTGATGGTGATTCGGTAGGTGTCTTTCCCCATGATTTTTTATAAGGTCGGGTTTCCGCGGGGTCAAGGCAGGGCGGGCGATTTATCAAGAATTCTCTGCGGCCAACGCGATAAACTGGGCGGGGGCAAGGTTTTCGGCGCGCAGGGTTTCATCGATCCCGAGCCGCGCCAGCGCTTCCCGGTAGTCCTTAAGCGAGGAGCGCAGCATCTTGCGCCGCTGCCCGAACGCGGCTGCCGTCACGCATCCGACCGCTTCAAACGAGGGCGCGTCCGCCGGCAGGGTTTTAGGAACGAACCTTACCACGCTCGACGTCACTTTCGGCGGCGGCGTAAAAGCCTGCGGCGGCAGGGAAAATTGCGCTCCTGCATCGCACAACCACTGCGCCAGTATGGAAAGACGGCCATAGGCCTTCGAATTAGGCTTTGCCGTCAGCCGCTCCGCGACCTCGCGCTGGAACATCAGCATCATCGCGCTGTAAGCCTCGCGGTCTTCCCTGACCTGCCGCAGCCAGTTCACCAGCAAAAGCGTTGCGATATTGTAGGGAAGGTTGGCGGCGATAACCCGCTTGCCTCCCGGCGCAAGTTGCAGCAGATCCGTCTCCAGCGCGTCGCCCTGAACGATTTGAAGCCGCCCGCCTGAAAATTCCTCGAGTTCGCGCAGCGCCTCCACCGCCCGCGGATCGTATTCCACGGCAATCACTTTCTTCGCCCCCGCCTTGAGCAGGCTGCGCGTCAGCCCGCCGGGGCCCGGGCCGATTTCAAACACGGTGGCATCGCTCAAATCCCCGGCGGCGCGGGCGATTTTGTCGGTGATATTGAGATCGAGCAAGAAATTCTGCCCCAGTTTTTTTTCAGCGCGGAGATTATGGCGGGCGATGATTTCCCGCAGCGGCGGTAACGAATCCCAGTCAGGCTCAGACACGCTGTTCGATAAAGGCCTGGGATTTCAGATCCATCAGATAGCTTCTTTGCAGCCGGTCGAGCCGCTCCATGCCGAGCCTTTGCATGATGTCCTCGCGCGAGGGCATCGTCTCCGCCGTGATCCCGCGCTTGCCGCGCAGCATAAGAACATGAAACCCCGCGAGCGAGCGGATCGGCCTGCTGACCTCTCCCTCTTTCATCTGCACGAGCGCCGCCTCCAGCGGCTCCGCGAGCTGGCCCTGCTGCACCCAGCCAAGGTCCCCGCCTTTTGACGCGCCCGCCGCCTGCGAGAATTGCTGCGCAAGACGCGGGAACGGCGCTTTGTTTTCGACAACCTGTTTGACCAGCTTGTCGGCAAGCTTCATTACTTCGGTTTCCCCCGCCGGGGTTTCCACGGGAAGAAAAATTTCGGACACCCTGTATTCTTCCTTGCCCTGATCCGCCCGCAGGCGCTCCAGCACCGCATCGACTTCGTTATCCGCTATATCCACCTGCGGACGCAACTTGTTCTGCACGACCATGGTCCAGGCGATCTGCGCGCGGATCTGGTCTTCCAGAGAGTACGGCGAAACGCCGCCGCGCCGGAGCACGTCGCGGAATTGCTCGGCGGAGAAATTGTTCTGCGCGGCGATGGCGGCAAAACCTTCGGCGATGTCCTGCTCGGTGATCTCAAGTTCAAGCCGCGCGGCTTCCTGCAACTTGAGTCTTTCCTCAACCAGAACGCTCATGATCTGCGGCGCGATGCGCTGGCGCGTTTCAGGGTTGTCGGGCATGCCGGACGACGCGATGACAAGGCGCATCCGCGCTTCAAGATCCGTCTCGGATACCGCGTCTTCGTTGACGACGGCGGCGATGGTTTCGCTTCGCCCCGATTGCGCCGCGGCGGGAGAGCCGGACAGCGCCCACATGAACGATAAAGCCGTTAACCATATAATCGCAATGCGCATAAAAATATCCATAGTTTGGGTTTGCCTATTCTTAGCAGGTCTGAAGCCTTTTATGCACGTTTTTTATCCGCAAACTTCCCGCCCGGCCGGTAATGCTCCAGATAGGAGGGCAGAATCAGGGCCATGCCCGTCGGCCTGACGCCAAGATCGGCGAGTTTCAGCGCGTTTTCGCCGCAAACATTGTCGGTTTTAAGCGATTCGACCTGGTCGCGGGTCAAAGGCGGTTTTGGCAGCATGGAAAGAAAGGACGCCTTGACCTTGGCGATCCCCCACGGCAGCGACACCAGCATGCGCTTGCGCCCCGTATTCCGGAACAGCCGCTCATATATTTCGCAGAAATTGACCACTTCCGGCCCCCCCAGTTCATACGTCTTGCCGCGCGGATCCCCTTCGCCCGAAGGCAGCGTCAGCGCCGCCAGCACGGCGTCCGCGACATCGCCCACGTAAACCGGCTGAAATTTTGTGCCGCCCCCGCCGATCAGCGGCAGCGCCGGCGCATAACGGGAGAGCGAAGCGAACTTGTTGAAAAAATCGTCATCCGGCCCGAACACGACGGAAGGCCGCAGGATGGTCGCATCCGGGAACGCCTTTTGAACCGCCTTTTCGCCTTCCAGTTTGCTTTTGGCATAGCGCGAACTGCCCTTTTCGCACCCCAACGCCGAGATGTGCGCAAAACGCGCAACCCCTTCTTTCTGGCAGGCCCTGGCGATCTGCTCCGGCAGCTCTGTGTGAATGCGCTTGAATTTCGCCTTGCCCCGCTCGTAAAGGATGCCGATGCAATTGACGACGCACTCCGCTCCCTTGACCGCTTCCGCGATACTGTCCGGGTTGCTGTAATCGCAGACGAACGGCACCACCTGTCCGACCGAGCCGCAGGGCCGCAGGAAATAGGCCCGCTCCGGCACCCGGCTTGCCACCTTGATCCGGTAGCCTTTTTTTGCAAGCTCGCGCACTACCTGCGAGCCGATAAAGCCCGTGCCGCCGAATATCGTCGCTGTCTTGTTCTTTTGCATGGTTTTAATTCCTGAATCCTGTTTTCAGCTTCTCAATATGGAGTATGATCCCGGCTAAAGTCCAGAACAGGGTTATTGTTATGACACAGGAAAATCAGGCGCGGAAAACGCGGGTGCTGATCTCGGGATTCGGCGGCTATCCCGATAATCCGGTAAATCCCGGCCCAACGCTCGTCCGCGGCCTTGCCGATGAATTCGCTGATCACGCCGCTATCGAGCTGCGCTCCGTTGTCCTGAGCGTAACGTTCAATTCCTGCTGGGAAGAACTGAAGCGGGAAATCGGCGCTTTCGCCCCCGATCTCGTCCTGTCCTTCGGCCTCCGCCCGGACACCGCAAGCTTCGACCTCGAAGCAATCGCCCGCAACCTGCTGGATAACGACCGGCAGGATGCGAAGGGCTCTACGCCGGTGGCCGGCCCTATCGACAGCCAGGGACCGCAAACCCTTCCTTCCACCCTGCCGCTGGAAACCCTCAGACAGGCATTGGCGGACGCTTCCATTCCCGTACGGATATTGAACAGCGGCGCAAACTATGTCTGCAACTACCTGTTCTACCGCCTGATGCGTGAAGGAAATGTGCCGATGGCCGGGTTCATTCATATCCCCTACAGCATCGAAGCCGCGCCGCATTATACCGGCGATAAGCGGATCTCGCCGCTCCCCGAACAGACACTGCAAAAGGGCGCGGCCCTGCTGATCGAGACCGCAGCCTGTCACTGGCAACTCCAATAAAAGTTGCATTACTTCTAAATATTATGGTAACAATTTTCCATGACACTGGAACAGCGCCATCGCCAACATTGCATCGACGATATCGCCCCCGTTTTCTGGCTGGCGGCGCAAGAACGCGATTACGTTTCTTACGCGCGCTGGCTGTCCGAATTCCGCCGCGTCAATCTTGAGGAACTTCCGCGAATTCCGCTGAAGCGCGATAACCTGAATGTTCTTTTCAACAGCAGAAGCAGACTTTCCGCCAACCCTCATTTCATGAAAATTTACATGGCGACGACTGAAGTGACCGGGCGCTATGAAGCGAACGATCCGGATACGACGCAAGCCGTAGAAAATTGCGTGCTTGAGGATTCGCGGCAGGCCATCGTGGCGGCGCTCGCCGCGCTTGAAGACATCGGCACCCGGCGCCGCCTCAAAGCCATGGCCTCGATGCAGATCCCTCCCGCGCTTCTTGTCGACTCGGCCATGGATTTTTCCAAACAGCCCGATGAAGCGGAGTTGCGCTCCCGCATCGATCTACGCCTGGCCGCGCTTTAATGCCGCAAAGCCCGCCGAGGGTAAAAGCAGCAGCGCGTAGCAAAGCCCGCCAAGTATGATCGTGCAGTGAAGCCCGAGCGCGATATTGAGCGCGACCGCGAGCGCGCTGCCCATCACCCCCGCCGCGCCGTTGATCCCCCAGAACCACGCCGACGGTTTTTCATCGATCGTCTTGACCAGCGTCATCCCCGTCGGAAACCCGAAACCGAGCAGCAGCCCGAGCGGCGCGGCAAGCGCGACGCAAACCGCCGCTTGCAAGGCAAGCGAGGCTTCGGCAAAGACGGCGAAGACCGGCGCGATCAGGAACGAAAGCGCAATGGCCAGTCCCGCCGTCAGCGCGATCCAGATCATGCGTTTACGGCTGTCCGTCAAAACGATCTTCTCCGACAAAAGCGCCCCCAGCCCCGTCGACAGCACAAGACTGAACAGCACGACGCTCAAGCCATAAACCGGGTGGCCGAGGAAAATGCTCATCCGCTGCAGCAGCGCGACCTCGAGCAGCATGAAGCCAAGCCCGATCAGCAGAAACCACGAGGTGCCCGCCGCGATATATTTTTTATCCGCCCCGGCCGTAGCGCCGAACAACGGCCGCAGGATCGCGAACACCACCATGAACAGCGCAAAGCCAAGGATCAGGTAAAGATTGAGCGTCGCCCGCGCGTGACCGAGGATTCCCTTGTTGCTGTTGGAATTGATCATGGCGATGACTTGCAGCGGATTGCCAAGCCGCACCTGGTTGAAAAAGAACGGGCGGTTATCATCGGGCGGGCTGATGTCGAGCGGATTGTCCGCCGCAAGCTTGCGCAGATCGTTTACGTTTTTCGCCGCGAGAATTTGATTGAACATGCCGTGCGCGCTCTGCCGGTCCGGCGCGACCAGAATGTCAAAGCCGCGTTTTTCCGCCTGCATTTGCAGCGCGCCAAGCTGCTCCGCCGTGAATGGCGATTTCGACAGCACCAGCGTCGCGATCTGCCCGCTGCGCGCGATGAACAGATGCGCGCGCGGATTTTGCGCGCCGTTATTGAACAGCGCCGCCGCAGCCAGCGCAAGCAGCCGCTCGGTCTCGTTCGTCGCCTCGTCCGTATACCAGCGGCTCACGGTAAGAATGCCGTCTTCATCAAGATCCGCGAGAAACACCGCGAGCGCGTCCGTCGTGTAAAGCCCGTTTTCGGACAGCGCGAACGCCCCTGCCCCGGTCGCCGCCCAGGTATCGATCAGGCTCATCTGGATCAGATCGAACTGTTCGCGGTTGCGCGAAAACCAGCTCCGCGCCTCGCTGTGAATGAGCCTTAATCCCGGCAAATTAGAGAGCCCCGCATAGCTTTTGAACGGCTCGGTCTGCGTCAATAACTCGATCTGCACGTTATTGACGTCCATCGCCGTTATTTCTTTCGCGCCGAAATAATGCGCGGTCAGCGCATCGCGCCCGCCGCCGACTCCTATGATCCCGACCCGCTCGATGCCGGGCAGCGCATAGGCAATGGTCGTCACGTCATATTCTAAAAACGCGATCTCGCCCCTGTTGCCGCCGAACTTGTTGATCGGCGTCCCGGCGTCGCCGTCGATGGCAAGGTAATAATAGGACGTCTTTGTCCCCTCCGGCAGCAGCGGCGACGGCCCCCATAAAAAGGGCGGAGCGTCCTTGTCCTCGTTATTGACCGTCACGCGCGAGATCGCGTTCCATTCATCATGGACAAGCGCGTCCTGCATGATGATCCGCGACTTGATCCATACCGGATAGATAAACGGCTTGGGCAAGAGCACGTTGAGCCCAATCGCGCCCACGGCGACAACCATCAAAAACACCGCATTGCCGCTCTTGAAATTCCCGCCCATTTTCGAAAAACACAGCGACGCGGCAAAAGCGAGTACGCTCAGGAACAGCACCGCCGACGGCGCATCGAGGCACTTCATCAGCAAAAGCGCGAACATGCACCCCGCCGCGGCGCCGATCAGATCGACGCCGTAAGTCCGCCCCACCGGATAAGGCGTCCGCGTCAGCGCGAGCGTCAGCACGACCCCGGCCTTGTAATAAGGCAGCACCGTGAAGAAAGAGAGCAGCGGCAGCGTAAACGCCGAGCCCCAGAAATTCGTATAGATGATGGGAATGAAAAGCTGCGCGAGCAGCGCGACCAGAATATAAAGCCCGAACCCGTCCGCCGCCCGCGCCAGAATCTCCGCATGGTTTTCGCGCTGCTTCGCCGCGTCGCCGCGGTGGATATTGAGCGCCGCCAGCGTCATGCCGAACATCGCGATGCTGATAACCAGAAAGGCAAGGTGATACCACGTCGTCACCGAAAAAATCCGCGACTGCAAAATTTGCAGCCCCATCAGGCACAGGCTAACCATAAAGACGCCGCTGTAGAAATACTTTGAAGATGTCATGAATTGTTTCCGGTCATTCAAGGGTTAACTGGGGTTCCACGCGCATGCGCCATAGAGATTCAAGAGGCATCGCATATAAATTTTCACCGAAGGGAACAATTTTATCTCCGGCATAGAGCACCGCGCCGGCCCTGAATTTTTTTCCGCATGTTTCTTTCAGGAAATTCAGCCCGGCAAAACTGCCGCCGTCAATCGTATGTCTGGATTTTACCTCAATGCCAACAATGTCCCCATCGGCCCTTTCAAGAACAAAATCGACTTCCTTGCCGTCCTGTGTCCTGAAATGGTGCAGCTTTACGCGGCTGTTATTGGCGATCTGTTTCAAAAGTTCCGTAAAGACGAAATTCTCCAGAACCTGGCCCCATGATTTTGAGTTTGCCGCCGCTTCATGTTTTACATTCGTGGCCCGCAAATACGCCATGAGAAGTGTATCATTAAAAAATATTTTTGGGGCTTTCGTCATGCGCAGCCCTTTGTTGCTGTGCCACGCCGGAAGCAGCGTAATGACGAATACACTTTCCAGAAGGCTGCGATAACGCCTGAAGGTCATTGTATTGAGCCGAATGTCGCGCGCGAGCGACGCCTCGTTCAGAAGGCCCGTGCAATGCGCCGCCATGATATTCATCAAATCCGGTATTTTTCGCGCTTTCTCTATATCGGCAAGCTCCCTTATGTCCCTCTGGACAATCGTGCCTGCATAATCCGCGAGCCAAGTGGCGGCATAGGATTCGCCTTTTCCGTACAATACCGGAAAAGTGGAATCGGCGATAAGCTGCGCCGGATCAGTCTTGCGGAAAACACCTTCCTCATAGAAAAATTTCTTGTCGAAAAGAGAAGCCGCAAACTCGCCGGGCGCATCCTGCGCCTCGGCGGCGGACAGGGGATAGAGATTTAAAACCCGCATCCGACCCACCAGAGCGTCCGCGAGTTTCAGATAGGACATGATATTGGACGACCCGGTCAATAAAAACCGACCGTTCGCATTATCCGGTTTTTGGTGCCGCAGTTCATCGATGATGTGTTTAAGTTCCAGAAACAGTTGCGGCACACGCTGAACTTCATCGATCACCACCGGCTTGTCCAGAAACTTTCTGGCAAACCCCAGCGGATCGTTTTCCGCGGCGGCGCGGATAAGCCCGTCATCAAATGTGATGTAAATCGCGGGCCAGTCTTTTTCGCTGATATGACGCGCAAGCGTGCTCTTTCCAGCCTGCCGGGGGCCGTTGATAAAAACCGCGGGAAAGTCTTTAAGACCTTGCAGGACTTCCCGCTTTAATGCCCGGTTAATATGCGTCATTATTGTTTATGTAAAAAATAACACGTTCTGTTATAAATTATAACAGTTACTGTTAAAATTTCAAATCATGGATGATATTATATAAATTATTGTTATTATTCAAATGGTTAGTTAATTAAAGTTTATCGACAAAACTATCCATCACCCGTTTAGACCCGCCTTTATCGAACGCGATATCGAGCTTATGCCCATCAATATTAATAATTGTCCCCTCACCGAATTTATCGTGAAACACCCGGTCTCCTCTCGCGAACATGACCCCGTCCGCGTTAATGACCTTGCGTTCCGCGGGAGCGCGCGGCGCGGCGGCCTTGATCCCTGACGAATCCCAATGCGAGGAGCGCCCCTGATAAAGCCCCGTATCCGCCTGCATCGCCACATGCGCTTGCGGCAGTTCGTCGACAAAGCGCGAGGGGATCGCATTGACCCAGTTGCCGTAGGTGCGGCGGTTTGCCGCGAATGAAATATACGCCCTCTGCCGCGCCCTTGTGATCCCGACATAGGCAAGGCGGCGCTCTTCCTCCAGCCCCGCCATCCCGTTCTCATCCATGCTGCGCTGGGACGGAAACAGCCCTTCTTCCCAGCCGGGAAGGAACACGGCGCCGAACTCAAGCCCCTTCGCGCCGTGCAGCGTCATGATGCTGACCGCTTCGCTGTCATCGGCATTGGACGCTTCCATCACCAGCGCGACATGCTCTAAAAACGATTGCATCGTCTCGAACTCTTCCATGCCTGAAACCAGTTCTTTCAGGTTCTCAACCCGCCCCGGCGCGTCGATCTCCTTGCTGGATTTCCACATTGCCATGTAACCGGATTCCTCCAGCACCTGCCCGGTCAGCTCCGCATGTTTCATCGTTTCCAGCAGCGAGCGCCAGCGCGCGAAATCCGCAAACAGCGCCGCGACCGTCGCCTTTACTTTGGGTTTGAGCTCATCGGTTTCGGCAAGCTCCAGCGCCGCCTGGTGCAGGCTGATCCCCTTGCTGCGCGCATAGGCATAAAGCGTCTGCACCGTCGTATCGCCAAGCCCGCGCTTGGGCGTATTGATGATCCGCTCCAGCGCGAGATCGTCCGACGGCTGCGCGATCACGCGCAAATAAGCGAGCGCGTCGCGGATCTCCATCCGCTCGTAAAAGCGCGGCCCGCCGATCACTTTGTAATTTACGCCAAGCTGGATGAACCGCTCCTCGAACTCGCGCGTCTGGAACCCCGCGCGGACCAACACGGCGATCCGGCTCAATCCCCAGCCCTTGTGCTGCAACTGCTCGATTTCCTCGCCGACCCAGCGCGCCTCGGCCTCCCCGTCCCAAAGCCCGCGCACGGCGATCTTCTCGCCATCGCCGTCGCTGGTGAACAGGTTCTTGCCAAGCCGCCCTTCGTTCTTCGCGATGACGCCGTTGGCCGCCGACAGGATATGCCCGGTCGAGCGGTAATTCTGCTCAAGCCGCACGATCCGCGCTCCGGGAAAATCCTTCTCGAACTTGAGGATGTTGCCGACTTCCGCCCCGCGCCAGCCATAGATCGACTGATCGTCATCGCCGACGCAGCAGATATTGTTGCTTCGCTGCGCAAGCAGCCGCAGCCACAGATACTGCGCGACATTGGTGTCCTGATACTCATCGACCAGCAGGTATTTAAAGCGCCGGTGATAATCGCCCAGCACATCGCCATGCGCGGGATTTTTAAAAATGGAAATCATGTGCAACAGCAGGTCGCCGAAATCGCAGGCATTGAGGGTTTTAAGCCGCTCCTGATAAGTGCGGTAAAGCGCAACAAGCCGCCCGCCCGCCGCCTCGCCGCCGTCATCCGCGTTAAGATCGGCAGGCCGCAGCCCCTTGTCCTTCCAGCGGTCGATCGTCGCGATCATCGCTTTCGGCGCCCATTTTTTGGTGTCCAGATTCTCGGCTTCCATGATCTGCTTGAACAGCCGCACCTGATCGTCCGGGTCGAGAATCGTGAAATTAGATGTCAGTCCCACAAGATCGGCATGCCGCCGCAGCATCCGCGCAGCTAACGCATGGAACGTCCCCAGCCACCAGCCCTCGACCGGCTGCCCGTCCAGCAGCGCGCTGACCCGGTGCTTCATTTCCTGCGCCGCCTTGTTGGTAAAGGTGACGGCCAGAATCTCTCCCGGAAACGCTTTCCCTGAGCGCAAAATATGCGCAAGCCGCGCCGTCAGAACCCGCGTCTTGCCCGTCCCCGCCCCCGCGAGCACCAGCACCGGGCCGTCGATGGCCTCGACGGCCTCGCGCTGCGCGGAATTTAAATCCGCCATATAGGAAGGTTCGTTATCGATGAACAGGGCGCTTTGCATCCCCTATACATAGGCCGCCATCGCCATGGGCGCAAGGAAGGAAACGGTGTAAATTCACGATAAAGCGAGAGAAAAAGACCGGATAAAACAAAAGAAAAAACTTGCCGCTGTGCTATTTATTATGTTAAATAATATGTTTTGGGATTTCCTATATGAGACAGGATTTTAACATCGATCACACCCTGACCGCTCTTGTTCTGGCTGCCCTGCCTCAGACGCCTGAGGGGGTGCTGACGGCTTTCGGCGATCATAATGCCTTCTTCAGCGCCCTGAGCGGCATTTCCCGCATCGATGCAAAAAACGGCCCCATCGTTAAAAAAGCCGGCCTAGATGAAAGCGATCTGTTCCGCGCGATCCCGGACAGCGAACCCTTTTACGCGGAAAAACTGTTCGAGCGCCTTGCGCTGAGATGGGAAAAAACCCGCCCCTCGCTTCCTGCCGTTGCCTATGCCTGGCTGCACCGCTTGCGCCTTGCGGCTTCAACCTGTGAGCAGCAGAAAAAACTGAACAACGCCGTTCTGCTCGCCGCCGTGCGCGCCGAAATGGTCAGGGGAAAACCCGCCCCGGACAATACCCCACAGCCGGATGAGCCCGCCTATCACTCGCGCCTTCATTTCCTGCATGTGCTGCAGGCAACCTGCCACCTGATCGAGGTGAATGACGGCCTGAGCGATAAAAAAGCGGTAACGCTGACGAACCGCGACAAGACCCTGCTGATGCTCGCCGCTCTGGTCCACGATCTCGATCATCCCGGCGGCGGCAACGTAAAAGATAAAAGCGGTAAATTCATTCTTTACCAGATCGAAGACAAGTCCTTCGCCATTGCTGATAAATTATTTGAAGCCTGCGGCCTGTCGGAAGAAGAGCGCGGCATAATCCATACTCTGCTGCGCGCGACCGACCCCAACGGCCCGCACAAATTTATGAAAGACGCGATGAAGGCGCACGAAGCAAATCAAAATATTTCGCTGAGCGATATCGTTCCCGGTGAAGAGGAGCGCTGCAAGGATCTCGCGCCGCTGCTTGCCGGCAAGAAGCTTTGCTATATGGCGGCGATCCTCTCGGACGCCGATCTTTTCTCCTCCGCCGGGGCGGGCCTGCGCATGAATCAAATCAATAGCGAAAAATTCACGCAAGAAAAACGCGGGGCCGGAGAACCGGATTGCGACTTAACAACGCCCGAAGCGCGCGTTCATTTCTGCAATAATATTGTCGGCGAAACCGGTTTTGCCAGCGCCGCGGGCCGCGCTGCCTTCAACGCCTCGTTCGGGAAAATGCTGCGGGAAACGTTTGCGGAAATAGAGGCCGCAAAAAAAGCGCAGGAACAAACCCCTGCGCTGAAGCAAACATAACGATCAAACCCTCAGCCCGCGTCCTTTTTCTTCTTCTTGCCCGGCGTCGGCGCGGCGGCGACCTGGTTGCGGCCGTTATGCTTTGCGGCATAAAGCGCGGCGTCCGCGCGCTCGATCAGTTCCTGTATATTCTCGCCCTGATTGAACTCGGCGACGCCGACCGACATCGTGATGCGGCTCAGCTTCTCGCCCGTATAGCGGTTGATGACGTCTTTCGTTGCGACCGCCTTGCGCAGCGAATCCCCGACCAGCACGCCCGCATGCAGCGGCGTATCCGGCAATATGATCGCGAATTCCTCGCCGCCGTAGCGCGTCGCAATGTCGCGGCCCTTGACCCCGTCGGTCAGTGTACGCGCGACAAGCCGCAATACCTGGTCGCCGATCTGGTGGCCGAAATTGTCGTTGAAGCTTTTGAAATGGTCGATATCGACCATCAGCAACGAGAAGCTCGAGCCTCTTTCAACCGATTCCTGCGCGATGCGCTTGATCTCGGAATCGAAAAACTTGCGGTTCGCAAGGCCGGTCAGGCCGTCGGTCAGCGCCTCGCGCCGCACATTTTCAAGGTCGCGCTGCAACTCTTCCATGAATTCGGAGGATTTATCGAGCTGTTCCTCCAGCCTGCGGTTTTGCAGGATCATCGTCTCGGTGTCGGACATGACCGTGTTGAGAATGTCTTTCAGCTCGTCCGCGTCCTGCACGCCGACCATCCGCTCCGACACGCCGCCGAGCTTGGTGCTGTATTCGGTGGTCGCGTATTTGACGTCGCGCACGACGCCCGTCACGCTCTTGATCGTCGTGTTGATCTGGTCGCCCGCGCGGCGCACCGCTTCTTCATCGCGCGTCTGGCTCAGGAAGCGCTGATAAAGCTCCTTGCAGCGCTCATCGGTGATCTTTTGCTTGTTCGCGATCAATATCTCAATCGCGCGCGAAACCTCCGGACCCTGCCCGGAATAATAGACATACCAGAGCTCGAACGTATCAGGCGTCGGCGCCAGCCGTTCTTTCCTGATCCGGTCGATCGCCGATTTTGCGTATTCCCCGGCCTGGTCTATGTCGTGATTATAATGCACGGCGTGGAAAATCCTTTTACAACCTAAAGCACTCTAACAGTCCAAAATCATTCAAAAAAGCGAAAAATCAGACAGTCGAACCCTTTGTAGTCCCATCATGCCGCACAGGTCTTAAACGGGGCTTAACGTCCTGAATTTTATGTGCGGTTTTCCATAAAATTATATCCACTTCACCTGCGGATCGATCGTCTCCCGCGGCGCCTTGTCGAGCGCGTCGATAACCTCCGCCACATCGTCGATGACGCAAAGATGCGCCCGGTCTTCCGCGCGCGCGAATTTGCATGTGACGATATTGTCGATCAGCGCGATCAGCGGCGACCAGTACCCCGCGACGTTCACAATGATGACCGGCTTGTCGTGCAGCCCCAGCTGCCACCAGGTGAAAATCTCGAAAAACTCATCCATCGTCCCGAGCCCGCCAGGCATGATGATGAAGGCATCGGATTGATCGACCATCATCTGCTTGCGCTCATGCATCGTCTTGACGACGTGCAGATCGGTAAGACCCTCATGGGCCAGTTCCTTGTCCGCTATATGTTCAGGGATGATGCCGGTGACTTCGCCGCCATGCGCCAGCGCCGAATCGGCAAGAAGTCCCATCAGCCCGACATGGCCGCCGCCATACACGACGCGCTTGCCGGATTCGGCAAGCAGCTTCCCAAGTTCGCGGATTGCATTCTTGAATAAATCATCGACCCTTGCGGAGGAGCCGCAGTAAACGCAGATATTCCTGAAATTCTTCAAAATGTCTTCTTTCTGGTTTATGAAATCTTTGTACCTGTTATAGCTTATTATATCGTTAACGAATACCCATTTCCCATGCTCGATTCCAAACTCCGCCCACTGATTGATTCTCCCCTGAACGCGTTCGCCGGCGTGATGGCCGCACGAGGTATCAACGCCAATATCATCACGCTCGCGGGTTTTGCCTTCAGCCTGTGCGCCTTCGCCGCTCTGGCAATTCAGGAATATGGCGGCGCGCTTTTCTTTATCGTCCTCTCCCGCCTCGCCGACGGTCTGGATGGCTCCGTCGCCCGCGCCTCGGAAAAAGGCGCAACCGATCGCGGCGCTTATTTCGATATCCTCTCCGATTTCATTTTCTACGCGGGCGCGGTTTTCTTTTTCGCGGTCGGCAGGCCCGAAACCGCGCTGCCCGCCGCCTTTTTAATCTTTAGTTTCATCGGCACGGCAACGTCTTTCCTCGCCTACGCGATCATCGCCGCCAAACGCGGCCTTGAGCATCGTACGGAAAAATCCTTCCATTACGCGGCGGGCCTGTGCGAAGGCGCGGAGACCATCGCTTTTCTTGTATTGATCTGCCTGTTTCCGGATTGGTTTGCGAAGCTGGCGCTCGCGTTCGGGCTGCTATGCTGGATCACGGCCGCGGGCCGCGCGCTGCGGGCCGCGAAAGAATTCGAATGATTACGCGCCCATCTTCATGCCGTTAGCAACCCACACCGGCTGCTCCCGCAGTTGCGGCACATCGCTGGTCAGCTGCAGTTCCTGGTCACGGTCGACTTTAAGCGCCTGCTTGGGCAGCTCTTTCACATCCTGAAGGTCAGTAATCTGGATGGGGCCTTTGCGCCAGGACTCGAAAGCATCGCGCGCATCCTGCGTATCCTGATCCCATTGCGCGCAGCAAGCCTTGATCTCGTTGATCTCATCAAGGCTGAATTCGACTTTCACGCCTTCCATTCCCGGTTCGATGATATGATTGACGGTGCCCATCATCTCGTCCTGCGGAATCGGCGTCGGCGCGGTCGCCATGACGTCATGCCCCGCCGGGGCAGCAGCGGCTATGGTATATCCTGCGTCCTGATCTATTGCGGAGACGCCATATTCGGATGCCTGTTTAAAAGTAACCATCGATCCCGCGCCGGCTGTTTCCACGCTGGCATTCTGCGGCGCAATGACGGGCGTAACTTCCGCCACGACCTCCTGCTTGCCGCCGCCGGGCCCTGCCGCTTCGGCGGCTTGTTGTTCCGCAAGTTCCGGGTGGTCGTCTTCATATTCCGCAATCGCGCCCTTCAGGTCGTCAATGACCTCCTGCTGCGCGCCTATTTCCCGATCCGCGTGTTTGGCTCCATGACCGGTATGCGAAAAAGCCTTGCCTTTTTGCGTCAGCTCCAGCGGATGGACGCTGTTCAGGGCCGTATTGAAAGCCTCCTGCAGCTTGACGCCGGAATCCTCGTGATTGACCGCTTCCGGCTGCGGCGACATGGTATTCTGCAGTTTTGCGTCGACAGGAATGCCCGCCACCACATCGACCGGCGGCACATCCATTTTCGTATCGTTTTGCTTTTGGAAAAAGTCTTCATCGGCGCTGAATGCGTCTTCGGGCAGGTCCACCATAAGACCTGCGGATGAATCGCCCTTTGCAACGGCGTTGAAGTCCCCAAACATTACGGCCACACCCGTATAGTTACCGTTATCGTTAGCTACCGCCCATACGCGGCGCATCAATCCCGCGACCGCCCGCAGGATCAAGCCTTCACTAGCTTCTCTATTATAACGCGGATTTAACATATTTTACAAATTTCTAGGCCTTATTTCCTATCAGGCCAAGCTTGTTTAAGCAAGACGGGGCGGCCTGTAACCCAGCGCCTCGGCCATATGGGCCTTTGTTATCGTTTCCGGCCCGCCGTCAAGATCCGCTATCGTGCGCGCAACGCGCAGGATGCGGTGGTAGGCCCGGGCGGAGAGTTTAAGCGTTTCCGCCGCCTGATTCAACATAATCCGGCTATCCTCTTGTAATACAATAATTTTTTCCATAACCTCAACGGACATATGGGCGTTAAGATGCCCGTCCATGTCGTCCCGGTAGGCTTCGTGGCGCTGCTGCTGGATTTCCCGGGCTCTCAAAACCCGCGCCGCCACCAGCGCCGAGGCCTCGCCCGGCGCCATCCCGGCAAGGTCGGTAACCGGCACCGCCGCGACCTCGACCCTTATATCGATTCGGTCCAGCAATGGCCCCGAAATCTTCGCCTGGTAATCGACGGCGCAGCGCGGCGCGCGGGTGCATTCTAATTCCGAATCCCCGAGATTGCCGCAGCGGCACGGGTTCATGGCGGCAATGAGCTGGAACCGCGCGGGATAGGTGACATGGCTGTGCACCCTTGCCACCAGCGCGGAACCCGTCTCCAGCGGCTGGCGCAGCGACTCTAATGTTCCGCGCGCGAACTCCGGCAGCTCATCCAGAAACAGAACGCCCCGGTGCGCGAGCGATATCTCCCCCGGCTTTGCCTTCTGCCCCCCTCCGATCAGCGCCGGCAGCGAGGCCGAATGGTGCGGGTCGCGGTAGGGCCGCGTTTTCATGAGCCCGCCTTCGGGCAGCGTCCCGGCGAGCGAGTGGATCATCGAAACTTCCAGCGCCTCTTGCGGCGTCAGCGGCGGCAGGATTCCAGGCAGGCATGAAGCCAGCATCGACTTGCCCGACCCCGGCGGCCCGCTCATTAAAAGATTATGCCCGCCCGCCGCCGTAATCTCGAGCGCGCGCTTGGCCGTCTCCTGCCCCTTGACGGAGGCAAGATCGGGAACGCGTACACCCGTACGCTCATCGCTGGCGAGCGCCGCCTGCGGCCGCGACAGCACCTGCGTCCCCTTGATATGATTGATGAGCTGCAACAGATCGCGCGGCGCAAGAATCTCGACATCCCCCGCCCACGCCGCCTCCCCGCCGCAAGCCTCGGGGCAGATCAGCGAATTATCGTTCGTGGCCGCATGCAGCGCCGCCGGCAGCACCCCCGCGACCGCGCGTATGCCGGCATCCAGCGATAATTCCCCCAGCACCACGCAGCGCGAGAGTTCTTCCTTGGGCAGAATCTCCATCGCCGCCAGCAGCCCCAGCGCGATGGGCAGGTCGTAATGCGAGCCTTCCTTGGCCAGATCCGCCGGCGCGAGATTGACCACCAGCCGCTTGGCCGGCAGCGAAATTCCCAGCGAATGCAGCGCGGAGCGCACCCGCTCCTTGCTCTCCCCCACCGCCTTGTCCGGCAACCCGACGATCATGAACGCGGGCATCCCGTTGGAAATCTGCACCTGAACGTCGACGTTCTGGACGTCGACGCCCTGAAAGGCGACTGTGTTAATGCGGGCTACCAACTCAATCCTCACAACCTGAAATAATCAGGTTTTATGGCATGAATGGGAGAAAAATGAAAGCGCTGCCTTCGCAAGCTCAGACCATTGAAAACAACGTAGCAAAGCGCGGCGCTTTGGCGGCAAGGCCCGCTTTCAGTTCCGCCGTACGCGCCGCATCGTTCAGGATGAATTTCGCGGCGCCCGCGCATTCATTGTCCACGATCAGAAGCTTCAGCGGCGTTTCCACCTGTGCGCGCTGTGCGATATCCGCGATCAGGTCGGCCACGTAAAACGGATCGCCTGTATTGGGGTATCTGTAGGCCGCGTTCAGATCGAGCTGCTCCCCGCCGCGCGTGGCGCGATTGAAAGCGTGCGTCCACGCCGCTTGTCCTTCGTGCCGTAGTTCCAGTACAGCCACCATGAAATCTCTGGTCAGACGCACAAGCTCTTCATCGGATGGTTTGGTCATGGCCCGTTCCTCAATCTGGAATAATCACGCTTTATAGCGCGGGAACAAACGGAAAACAACAGTATGCTTTTCTCCGTAACTCCGCCCCTCCGCGTAAAAAACCTTCCGGAACTTGACTATTTTGCGCCTGTGCGGATATAAGTGCGCTTCACCCCGACAAAGCAAAAAAACAGTATTATGGAACTAAATCTCGATGTTGAAAAAATCGGCGCGGTGCTCGGCGTATACGGCCTCAAGATTCTCGGCGCGCTCGCTATCCTGCTGATCGGCAAATTCGTCATCAAAAAGGCGGCTTCGCTGGCCAGAACCATGATGATGAAAAGCCGCGTCGATGAAACCCTCGCCACTTTCGCGGGCAACATCCTTTATTTCCTCGGCCTCACTTTTGTGGTTATCGCCGCGCTCGGCCAGCTCGGCATCCAGACCACCTCGCTCGCCGCCGTCATCGGCGCGGCGGGCCTTGCCATCGCGCTCTCGCTGCAGGGTTCGCTCGGCAACCTCGCCTCCGGCGTGATGATTATCGGCACCCACCCGTTTAAAATCGGCGACACGGTTGAGATCGCGGGCAAGAGCGGCAAGGTCACGGCGGTCAATATTTTCTCGACCGAACTTAAGAGCGATGACAACAAGCGCGTCATCATCCCCAACGGCAAGATCACGAACGACATCATCATCAATCATACGCTTTAAGGATAGTTTTACTTTACCGCGAAGGCGCCAAGGGGCAAAAAACCGGGGCGCCGCAGACAGGGTTATTTACGCGGAGTTACGGAGAGGCGGAGTCCCTTCTCAGTAACTCCGCTTCTCCGCGTTATAATTTTTAAAAATTCGCGTCTCCCGCGCTAAAGGCCTGATCTGACGGACAAAACTTTCAGGGTTTAACCAAAGCGCCGTTTGCATTATCATATAAAGGTATGCATGGAGTTTGAAATGGCGTTTATCAAAAGACTATATGGCGAATATACTTTTGCGGTAATCGTGCTGCTGCTGGGCATCGGCCTCTCCATGGGCTCGGCCTGGAACTGGCAGCGCACCGTCCAGGAAAAAACGCTGGGCGAATTCAGGGCGGCGGCGCAGGACCGCATCGAGTTGATTAACGACAAGATCGACCACAACAATGTCGTGATGCGCGCCCTTGCCGCCTTCTAGCGCTCCTCCGAATATGTCAGCCGCGAGGAGTTCGCGACCTACACCGGCCAGCTTCTCAAGGATTACGCCTATATCCACACGCTCGAATGGATTCCGCGTGTCAATGATGCCGAGCGCGCCGCCTATGAAAAGGGCGCGGGCTATGACGATTTTATGTTCAAGGAAAAAAGCGGCGAGGACTCGCTGGTCCGCGCGGCGCGGCGAATATTTTCCCGTCTACTACGCGGAACCGTTCGCAAACGGCAACCAGAAAATTCTGGGTTTTGATGTCGCCTCCGACCCCGGGCGCGGCGAATCCCTGCGCCGCTCCGGCGAAACCCGCCAGCCCGCGGCGACGAGCCGCGTCCACCTGATTCAGGTCAGCGATAAAAACGCCGACGGCATTGTTTTCTATGAACCCGTCGTCAAAAAAGTAACCGGCGGGGGCGGCAAGGAATATGAGCATATAATCGGCTTTATCGGTTCCGTCGTGCCCCTCGAGGCGATGATCGACGCGGCGATCAAGCCGTTAAGCTACGTTGGGGTTAATATCGTCATCCACGATCTTTCAGCCGAGGAGGATGACAAGCGGCTTTTATATGTCCGTTCGACCCGCATAAAACAGATCCCGCGCGAGGAAATCCTGGAAGACTACCGGAACCAGGGATTTCTCGCGGAAACGAAAGTCATCGATGTTGGCGGCAGGAAATGGCAGATCACGGTCCTGCCCGCGCGCGGTTATTTCCCGATGACCATCCATAAAAGCGCCTGCGTCATTTTACTGGGCGGCCTGCTCTTTACCTGCCTGCTGGCCGTTTATATGATAAGCCGCATCCGCGAACGGGAAAAAATCGCCCGCGAGGTCGAAGCGCGCACCGAGGAGCTCTCACGGGCCAAGCGCGAAACCGAAATGATCCTGCTCTCTACCCACGAAGGCATAATCGGCCTTGACCGCGGCGGCAGTATAACTTTCTGCAATTCCACGGCGGGCCAGCTTCTTGGCTACGGCAAAAAAGACCTGATCGGCCAGAACCATCATGCGCTCGTCCACCACAAACGCCCCGACGGCAGCGCTTACGATTTTGAAACCTGCCCCATCCATCATGTTCTCGAATACGGCAGTTCCTGCAACGTGCGCGACGAGGTTTTCTGGCGCCGCTGCGGCGATCCCGTGCAGGTCGAATATACCGGCTCGCCCATATTCGAAGGCGGCGAAGTCACCGGGGCCGTGCTGGTTTTCCGCGACATCGCCGAGCGCCGCGCGCTCGAGAAAAAACTCGAGCAGATGGCCCGCTACGACCAGCTCACATTGCTCGCGAACCGCACATTGTTCATCGAACACCTGAAAAACGCGATCGCCCGCGCGGAAAGAACCGGCAAAAAAGTCGGCGTCATTTATCTCGACCTCAACGGCTTCAAGCCGATCAACGACACGCTCGGCCACGCGGCGGGCGACCTGATGCTGAAAAAATTCGCGGATTGCCTCAGGGAAGTCGTCCGCGACGCGGACGTGGCCGCGCGCATGGGCGGCGATGAATTCACCATTCTCGCGGACAACCTGGCAAAAGAAGAGGAATGCCTGAAGCTGGTCGACCGTTTGCTCGCCCGCCTGGAAAAGCCGTTTGAAATCAGCGGTCAGGAGTTCAATATCGGCGCGAGCATCGGCATCGCCTTCTATCCCGACCACGCGGACAACCACGAAGACCTCATCAGCCGCGCCGACACCGCGATGTACGATGCCAAATCCGACAAGAACCTGCCGCTGGTGATTTATTCTCCGGTCAAGAAGGCCGCGAATAAACGGTGACTTTTATCGCAGATCGCTGCCCCCGTCGTCCATAATGGCGGGACGCTTCCAGTAGGAATATTGCGGCGTCCAGTTTTCTTCGCCGAATCCGGCAAGGGAAAGAATCGGCCATATCGGGCAGTAAACATCGTTGGGGCCGAACTGCGCCCTGTTCTTCCTGAAAATCTTTCCCTCTTTCCGCTCGTAACAGACAAGGCCCGGATTGTTGTCGTCGCCTTCGCCGCCGCCACCCTGCTCTTTTATATAATCCCCTCCGCCGTGCGAGGCCATGCGATAGCGCCAGCCGCGTGTATTGGCGAACCGCCGCTGCGCTTCCGGCGGGTCTTTGGAGAGCAGCACGACGGCAAACCGGTCTTCCAGATGCGGCAAAAACCCGTTCATCCCGTCCGCCCATAATGTGCAGTACCGGCACCCCTGCCCCATATTGTGAATGGCAAACAATATCTCGCGCCCCGCGAACAGCTCTTCCAGCGTAACCTTGCCGGACAGCGTCTCGAATTCATAATTCTTCACTTCAACCGGCTTCGTCTCCTTGCGCAGCGCCGCCAGCTTTTTGGCAAGGCGCATGATTTCGGCTTCCGTCTTTTCGATCTCGCTCATGAATGATCTCCTTGTTCCTGAATATCTCACAAACGAGGGAGCGGCAAAAGAGAATGAAAAAATTTCTATTCGGCGTCGAACTGCCCCTGTTCCGGAACCGTCACGGTAATCCCGCCTCCCTGCGTTGCCCGCGGCTCGAACTCATCGACTGCGGCGGCATTATCGTCCTGAGGAAAGGGCCGCTCTCCGCCGGCCCCTTTGAGAAATGAACAGCATCTTGAATCTGCAACGCATCGCGCCGGAAGTTCCGCGCGCGTACCGCACTGGACGAGAGTGACCTTGATCGGCAGCAATACGCTGGTCGTGGCTAACCCCGCGCTTGTCAGCAACAGGCAAAGACAGAGAACGATAAAAATTTCCTCGGCCGCCAGTTCCGCCCTCGTGAAATGATGCGCGAAATGATGTGCGAAACGGTGTGTAAAACGACGATGCGGTTTTTCGTAGGGGGCATACATGGCGCTACCCTCGTTCCCTGATCCGGAACTTGTATATAAAACCTGACCATGTCCCCTATAGCTTAATTATAGCACAGCCGCGGGTTGAGAGGAAATTTGGCGCATTGCGCAATTACATGCCGGGCATATCGCGAAATTCATGCACGACCTTGATGCCTCCGATCATGGGCGGCAATTTGCCAAAGTCCGGCTTGCTTCCGTTTTCAAAAGTGAATCTGAAATGCGGTTCCGCTGTTTCTTCATCGCAATCCATGCCAACCCCTATCAGTTCGCCCCCGAACTCGGCCTGCGCGGCATGAACCGCGCCTTTATGCTTCTCGAATATGGCCATCAAAGTGCCGAATGTCGGATAAGGCGGACGGAACTCATGCCGCACCGGAAAAAAACCGACCCTTTTCGGCAGGGCGGCGGTGTCCGGCTTTGCCCCTTCGTTGAAAATGACGCTGATATAAGGCCTGCCGGTTTTTTTGTCGTTCCTGAGATCAACGCCCCATCCCCTGAGATCGGCGCGGAAATCACTTCTGATTTTTTTAAGCTTTGCGTCGTTGAAATGAAACCATGTCCGCCAGAAAGCCGTGCGCAATGATTCTGTTAAAGCCATAAAAACTCCTTTTAACGGAGTCTAGACCGCGACAGGAACCCCGTAAAGATCGTATTCGTCCGCGTCCTCGATTGCGACAGTGACGATATCGCCCGGCTTTACGTTATCCGCGTCGCGCAGATAAACCCGGCCGTCGATCTCGGGCGCGTCGGCATAGGAGCGCGCATCCGCACCGCCCTCGCCGTCGGCCTCGTCGACGATGCAGGCAATGGTCTTGCCGATTTTCTGCTGTAATCTGGCGGCGCTTATTTCCTGCTGCGTTTCCATGAAGCGCGCCCAGCGCTCCTCTTTCACTTCCCGCGGCACCGGCGCAACGGGAAGATCGTTCGCAACCGCGCCCGCGACCGGCTCATATTTAAAGCAGCCGACGCGGTCCAGTTGCGCCTCGATCAGCCATTGCAGCAAAAATTCAAAATCCTCGTCCGTCTCGCCCGGAAAGCCGACGATGAACGTCGAGCGCACCGCCATATCGGGAAGTTGCCTGCGCCAGCCCTTGACCCGCTCCAGCGTCTTTTCCTGGTGCGCGGGCCGGCGCATGTTTTTAAGAACCGCCGGCGAAGCGTGCTGGAACGGGATGTCCAGATACGGCAGCACTTTATTTTCCGCCATCAGCCCGATCACCTCATCGGCATGCGGATACGGATAAACGTAATGAAGCCGCACCCATGCCTTGTGCGCTTGCGCCTGCTCGCCCAGCTCGCGGCACAGCTCGATGAATTTCGCTTTGACGCGCCGCCCCTTCCACGGGCTTTCCGCGTATTTGATATCGATGCCGTAGGCGGACGTATCCTGCGAAATGACCAGCAATTCCTTCACGCCCGCCTGCATCAGTTTTTCCGCCTCGATCAGCACATGATGCAGCGGACGGCTGACGAGATCCCCGCGCAGCTTCGGAATGATGCAGAACGTGCAGCGGTTGTTGCAGCCTTCGGAAATCTTTAAGTACGCATAATGGCGCGGCGTCAGCTTGAGCCCTTCCGGCGGCACGAGATCGACATACGGATCGTGCACCGGCTTCACGACGTCATGCACCGCACCGACCACCTCTTCATATTGCTGCGGCCCGGTGACGGCGAGAACCTTGGGATGGATCTTCGTGATGCTCTCCGGCTCCGCCCCCATGCACCCCGTCACGATGACCTTGCCGTTTTCCTGTAGCGCCTCGCCGATCGCGGCCAGCGACTCTTCTTTCGCGCTATCCAGAAACCCGCAGGTATTGACGATGACCACATCGGCCCCGTCATAACTGCCGTCGATCTGATACCCTTCCGAACGCAATTTTGTCAGAATCCGCTCCGAATCGACCAGCGCCTTGGGGCACCCCAGCGACACCATGCCGACCTTCGGCGCTTCCTTGATCTTGCGCGGTGTTTCGCCCGCTGCCTTTGCCATCGCATTTCTTCCTTAAAGTTTCCGACATAGATAAGGCCCTGCTTGTATTACCGCAAGGCTTTGAAGTTATAATATTAAATTATGTAAATTTCAACATCTAAATCGCCGCTCGCCATTAAGGGGTTTTTCATCTGTCCTGTTTAAAAATGATGGTGTGTGGAGCGAGAACAAGATGCTGAAGCCCTTAAGCGATCATGATTTGGCGAGACTGCATGCCCGATTCGTCGTGCCCATCATCGTCGACCAGATCCTGAAAGACCAGGAGCCGCTCGACGATATCGCCGAACACGCCATCAACGAGATCCTGTTTGAATTCTGCCCGGACACGGCGCTGCTCTGCCTTGCCATGTGCGCCCGTCACATTGCGGACGCGACAGCGCACCTGCCGATCAGCCGCGCGCTGGTCATCCAGTGCGACCAGATCGTCGAGGAATACGGGCCCCTCTGGCTCGCGCATGAGCAAAGCCCTGAAAAGCTCGATAACCAGGCTGTAAAGGAAGTGCTGAGCTTCATCCCGGAAGACCTCGAAGCGCTGCGCGATCTGCTGGACGCGACTCTGGGCGCGCTCGATGAAGACCATTGCCTTGCCGCGATCCTGTGCGATGTGCTGAGTTTTCAGGCAAGCCACCATTGCGGCCTCGCCGAGCGCGAGCTTCAGAATATTAATGTCCGCCCGCAAAGCCGCCCGGTCGTCGATCTCGCGAAACGGCACGGCAATGTCATCCCGTTCCCCCTCGCCGTCCGCGCCAGCCGCCTGCTGAGCCGCGGCTAGCATTAAAAGATTTAACACGAAGCAGAGAAGTCAAAAGAAGAACACGAAGAAAATAATGCTTCGTGTTCTTTATCTAACTTTTCTGCTTCGTGTTAAATCTTTCTTCCTAGATTTTTCCTTATCCGTGTACATCTGTGTGCATCTGTGGTTAAAAATCTTTAACTCACGCCGCCTTCGCCAGCATCGGCCCCAGCGCCTTGCCGCCGAGAATATGCACATGGAAATGCGGCACTTCCTGCCCGCCGTGCAGCCCCGTATTGGCGATGGTGCGAAACCCGCCCGCAGGCAATCCCTGCTCCTCGGCGATGACGGCGACAGCCCGCCAGAACGCGGCTATCTCCTTCTCCTTCGCATGCGCGCCGAAATCGGCCACGTCGATATACTCGCCCTTGGGGATCACAAGGATATGCACCGGCGCTTTCGGATAAAGATCCCGGAACGCGAGCACGTAATCGTCTTCGTAAACCGTATCGTTGGGAATTTCCCCGCGCAGGATTTTCGCGAAGATATTATTGACATCGTAGCTCATCGTAAAACCTCCCGTTGCTGCCTGCTAAAACTAGCAGATTTGCGCCCGTGCGGGAAAGACGGATTGCAATGTTTTCCGGTTCCATGGAATCGAACAAAGAGCCGTAGCGGTAAAGCACGGCTCTTTGTCTTTAGTTGTAGCGAAGCTTACTTGTTTTCAAGCTTCGGGCCGGCAACGCCATCGCCACCGGAAGTCGGACGGGGCGTAACCATGGTTTCTGTCGAAACCATTGCCGGTTTTTCAAAGTTAAGGGGCATAGGTGCCTCTCCATTCTTTGGTTGGTACAAATGTATCCGGTGAAGGATACGCATCGACTTTGCAAATTTCCATTTGAGGAGTCAAGGGGCAAAAGCAAGAAACTTGATAAATTTGCCGCAATTATTATTTTTTAAGAAAAAAACTTTAATGAATTTTGTAACAATGTTTCAAAAGAGAAGTATGTTAAGTATATTCCTCTGCTATGTCAAACAATTTTCTGACACATCGCAACATGAGTTGATAAAAGAAGTTTAAAAACCACAGATGCACACGGATAAACACAGATCGGAGAATCTTATTCTCTATCCGTGTCCATCTGTGTTCATCTGTGGTTTAAAAAATCTACGGCGTCTGCTTGATCGCCTGCGGATCGATGACTTTATAATAGTACCGGCCGCGCACGACCTGGTTGTCGACGCGGGCATAATACGGATGGGTGCCGAAATGAACGTACCCCATGCTCTCGTAAAGCTTGATCGCGCGCGCCATCGATTCGCGCACGTCAAGATTGATGACGGAATATCCTTCTTCCAGCGCCTTCGCTTCCGCCTTTTCGAGCAGCATCCGGGCAAGCCCGTGGTTGCGCGCCCACGGCGCGATGAAATTGGTGGTCAGCGTCACGGAAAAACTTTGCGCTTCGTTATTGCGTGGCGGCGTAATCAGTTGCGCCGTGCCGCAGATCACGCCGTCAAGCCGCGCGACGAACAGCATCCGCGCCGGCATGGCGAGAACACCCTTCCAGTAGCGCTCTAAAATATCGCGCGCGGGCAATTTCACCCAGCCGAAGCCCCCGCCCGCCTTGATCGCCTCGTCGGTCGCATCGCAAAGATCGTGCAGATCCGCCGCCGAAAGTTCCGTGACCTGCTCGACGGTCGGCACCGGCTTTCCCGGTTTGAGTTTAGGCTGGTCGCTCATCGCTTCTGATCCCCTGCGCTTTGCCGCAGATTTCCCCGGTTATTTGGCCCGGTTTAAAATACTGCTTCCCTCACTCTATTCAACCATAAAATTGTGAAGAAAATGAGAAAACTCCCGCGGCGATTTTTGCTGCGCAGCAATAAATCCGGATTTTGCAATCCTGCGTTGCCGTTAGGTGCAAGTCTGGTAAACTGGCCTTTCCTGAATTTGGTTCCTTCATGCGCATTGTTTTTCTTCTGCTGACGATCCTGACCGCCCTCGCGGGCTGCACCGGCTATGTGCAAAAAGCCGGGTATAACCCGGCAAGGGAAATGCCGGACGATGCCGCTTCCGTCCCCATTGTATTCCGCGGCGTTGAATTCCTGCTCCCCGTCGGCGCCGATGTCGGCTTTGAGAGCACCGGCGCGCGCTTCTGCGGCTGGCCGCGCTATCCTGTAAGCCGCACCGCGCTGCGCAATGTCGTTGACCACAAGTTCCTCGGCCAGACCTTTCACGACGCGCTGGAGGCGCAGGGCTACGATGTCGTCGGCAGCCTCGGCCTCGCCTACGATATCGAGGACGAAATGGACCGCGCCGAATATTCGGTCTCCGCGAAGATCAGGGACGTTCAGATGGAGATCTGCCACAAGGAGCCGGATAATTTCATGATCTTCTTCACGACAAGGCGCGGCGATGAAGGCGAGTTTTACATGGACGTCGACTGGACGGTTTACGACGCCCTGCGCCGCACCGTCGTCTACCAGACGAAAACGCAGGGTTACACCAAACGCAGCGTCCCCAACGAGGAAGGCCTGCCGCTGATGTTCAACGACGCCTTCGAAATGGCCGCGCACAATCTCGGCGCGGATGAACAATTCTATAACCTGCTGGCCAACGGCATAAAACCGGAAAACTGGCGCAGGGAAAAAATCGGGCGAGGGGACGATGAAGCGGACGCCGCCCGCCCGCGCCGCTTCGATCCGCGGGAGGAAATCGTTCTAAAAGCCCTGCCCCTTTCCAAGGAACCCTTTACTAAAAATATCGACGCAAAACGCAGGGCCGCGGTGATAGTGCAAAAATTCGGCCACGGCAGCGGTTTTTTCATCAGCAGGCAGGGCCATATCCTCACCAACGCGCATGTCGTCGGCGACGGCTTGCGCACCCGCATCGTCACGGCGGACAACGCGCACAAGCTGACCGCCGAAGTTCTGCGCATCGACAAGCCGCGCGATGTCGCCTTGCTGCGGCTTGAGGAAATACCGGAGGATCTCGATATCGTCGCCCTGCCGCTGCGCCTTGAATGGCCCGCCGTCGGCGAGGATGCCTATGCGATCGGCGTGCCGCAGGACGCCCGCACGATGCGCGACACCGTCACCAAGGGCATCATCAGCGCCCACCGCATGGCGATGAAGTTTCAGGGCACGCGCCAGAATTTCATCCAGGCCGACGTCGAGGTCCATCAGGGCAGCAGCGGCGGCCCGCTGCTCGATGCGGACGGCAATGTGACCGGCATCACGGTCGGCGCTTATACCGATATCAACAACAACGGCATGGGCCTTAATTATTTCATTCCGGTAGGGGAGGCGCTTGAGGCGCTGGATCTCGGCCCGCCCGTCGAAGCCGCCGCGCCGCTGCCGTTAGGGAATTAATCCAAGCCGCTGAAGATAGCCGGGCGCTCTTTCCAGCCCGTTCAGCTCCGCATGCCGCAGCGATTTAGAGCGTTATGGTTTTAGGAGGAATCGGTTCGGTTTGGTGATTCCCATGGGATCGGGATTGTGATTCAATATACTGGCCGGAAAGGAGGCTGGCATGGATGGGAAGACCTTATTCGAAG
>Ga0187893_10001914_pt1 | contig 47478 bp, 43 predicted proteins | sample MA1701074metaG_FD_139574 | JGI IMG/M metagenome (GOLD analysis project Ga0187893, IMG submission 139574) | White microbial mat communities from a basaltic lava cave in the Kipuka Kanohina Cave System on the Island of Hawaii, USA - MA170107-4 metaG ... | reverse complement strand
TTCCTCGGCGACCTCCGTGCACCCGACTCGGGCATGGGCTGCTCCTCTCAACAGAATCGAGGAGCCTTCCAGCCTTGGGTCATTTCCAGGTCGATCCTCCGCGGCGAAGTCAGACGCAAACCAAACCGATCACCCGATTCGATCGTTGTTAGGGGTGATGTCCATGTCTGCGGTCAGGGATGAGGCGTTCGAGCGGCTGTTCGAGGAGGAGTTCGAACGCTGTCAGCAGGTGGCGTGGAGGATCGTCTGGGATCGGGCCGTTGCGGAGGAGCTCGCGGCGGAAGCGTTCGCGCGTGCTTGGGCCCGCTGGGCCCGACTTCGCTCTGCGGATCGCGTCGGCGGTTGGGTGCTGCGGGTCACGGCGAACCTCGCGGTAGACGTGGTCCGGCGAGGATCTGAGCCCAAGGTCGCACCAGGGACGGCTCTGCCTTCGGAGGATGTCTCCACGCTGCGGATGGCCCTTGTCAAAGCGCTCCGTTCCTTGCCCCGCCGTCAGCGGGAGGCGATCGCTCTGCGATACCTTGCGGACCTAAGTGAGGAGCAGGTGAGTTCCGCCCTAGGTATGTCCGCGGGGTCGGTGAAGACTCATATTCATCGGGGGCTGGCCCGACTTCGTCGGGTGATAGACCCCAACGACGACCCGGAGGTGTTCCTTGCTTTCAAACCGCGGTGAGCAGCTTGCTCGGATATACGAACGAGGCGATGTTCTCCGACGACAACGTCAGCGCCGCTTTGCTGGTGGTGCGGTAGCCCTTGTTCTTCTGGTCGGGGGAATTGCGGCGTCCGTTGGGCGCGGTGGCGAGCCACGTCGCGTGATTACTTCGGATGATGGCGCAGCCGTCGAACCCAGGCGCAACGTTCCCACAACGATTTCCACCACGACGACATCTGTCCCAGCAGACGTGGCGGCGCCACCACTCACGTCTACGCCGCCGGAAGCACCGCCGTCTGCTCCTCCTGAGACGTCTCCGCCTGAGACCGGTGTGACCACCACCTCGTTGGGCTGCCGGAACTCGACCGAGCCGGCCTGCGGGCCGTTCTACTACGACTGGAAGCTGCCGAACCAGCCGCTGATGATCACCATCACGCCATCGAACTCGACACCCCGGGTGGGCGAAGTGGTCAACTTCTCCATTGTTCTTGAAGATGAGGACGGCGCGCCTGTTCTTGAAGATGAGGACGGCGCGCCAATCTCTGGTCTCCATACCTATACGTTTGACGCTGAGGAGCTGGATCCGGTCACGGCGGAGGATCTCGACACCGGGGACTTCGGCGGTGTCGCCATTCACGGAGACGGCGTGCCGCCAGGGTATGGAGCGTGGGACCCGCCGCCGCCCTTGCGGTCCGAGGTCACGTTGTCCACCACCTACGAAGCGCCTGGCGCACGGACGGTGGTGTATACGGCCACCCAGACGGGGCTCTGTGGGACTGAAGGCGACTTCCAATGCCCCACCGTCAGGGCCGAACTTGTGGTGAACGTCGTGCCGTAGGCGAATCGAATCCTCTCGCGTCTGAAGACAACCGACCCTTGCGGTGCCTTGAACAGCGATGTTAGGGTCGTGAGCGGTCTTGGGTTGAGTTGGTTTCTAGTTGAGCGTCATGCCGTTAGGTGCATCGTCAACGTGTTGCAACGTTTAACACACGTTATTCTGGTCAATTCGATGTGGCCCCGAAGTTCCGGGGCGTTGTGATATCGGAGGATGGGCATGCCGATAAAGGTGGCCGTGAAGCAAGTCATCAGGCTCTTGTGTTTCGGTTTCATCGGCGTGCCGCTTGTGGTCGTCGGTTCGTCCGATCGGGCCGAAGCCATGCATGAACTGGTGTCTGGCCATTGGCCCTATCCACAGGGAAGCTTTCAGTACATCGACTACGGCTGGATTAAGATTCAGCTACACACTCGCGCCTCGGTGCGCCTCACCGCAGGCCAGGGATCTCCTTGTGATGTGCCCGAGGTCGTGGGATGTACCCGGGTTGCTCAGAGCGGAGTGTTCACTGGAAACGGTCACATCATCAACACCATTACCCGCATCTGTAGCGACTGTGGGCGTCCGTGGCAACACGTCCAGTCGACAGTCACTCACGAACTCGGTCACGCGATCGGCCTCGGGCACAATACCGGCGACACCAACTCCGTAATGTGCGGAGGCAGGAGCGATTGCAACAATACGACGCAACAGGTCAATTGGCACGATTGGTGGGCGTTGCAGGTCAAGTACAACCCCCAGTTCTACTATTCGCCCTATCACGGACACTCGTAGTCGTAGTTCGCCGGGGGGACTGGACGACCTGGTGGAACTCGAGACCCGGCGGACCCGATGTGTCTGCAGCGGTGGACGACCAAGTCGACCCCCACACGGGCCGAGGAGCTGACGGCGCAGAGCTTTGCCATCGGAACATGACGGTGGCCTCCCACCCCCGCCGGATCGAGGCCACAGCGAATGCGAGATGTCGCCCTCGCTCACGACCACAACCTGCGTTGGCGACCAGGCCGAACACCGTACGCGACAGCCTTGCCCACTCCGGGGTCGGGACAATCCGCCCGACGCACCGATGCTGGTGCCGGCCATCGCTCGCATCGCCGCCCGGCGAGACTGTCGCCCTGGAGAAGCGCGCGCACCCTGGTGGGCGGCATCAGCCAGATGGCCCCCGGTCCCCATCACGACCGCCCCGGCAGGGCGTTTGTGGCCCGGCGCGGCCGCACCGAAGGGACGGGTGCGCGGCGGGGTGATGCCGCGCCCGGCCGGATCGGGTGAGGCCGCGGCCCGGTAGCCTCGGACGGCTCCGATGCCGTTGCTCGACTTGCCTGCGCACTTCCGCGACGAACCCGCCTTGCTCGAGGTGCTGGGTCGGCGCGCCGCGGTCCTTGCCGTGCCCGAGCCCGCCCGGGCCTTCGCCATCGCCGGCCTGGCCACCGCGTCGAAGCGCCACCCCTTCCTGGTGGCGGTACCCACCACCGGCGACGCCGAGCGGCTGGCGCACGACCTCGCGGCCTTCCTGGGCGAAGACGCGGTCGCCCACTTCCCGGCCTGGGAGACGCTGCCCTTCGAGCGCGTCAGCCCCAGCGTGGAGACCATGGGGCGCCGGCTGGCCACGATGTGGGCCCTGCGCCAGCCGGGCGGCGGGCCCCGGGTGGTGGTGGCCTCGGTGCGAGCCTTGGCCCAGCGTCTTGGCCCCCACGTCGAAGACGTCGAACCGGTGCTGGTGCGCCCCGGCGACCGGCTCGACCCCAGCGAGCTGGTCCATGCCCTGGTCGGCGCCGGTTACCGCCGCGAGTACCAGGTGGAGCACCGCGGCGAGGTGGCGCTGCGGGGCTCGATCGTCGACGTGTTCCCGTCCACCGCGGACCGACCGGTGCGCATCGACCTGTGGGGCGACGAGGTCGACCGCCTCACCGAGTTCTCCGTCACCGACCAGCGCTCGACCGCGGACCTCGGCCAGGCCCTGCTGTTCGGCTGCCGCGAGCTGGTGCCCACCGCGGAGGTCCGGGCCCGGGCGGAGCGCCTGATCGGTCTGGAGCCCTGGGGCCGTGAGCAGTGGGAGCGCCTGGCCCAGGGCCTGGTCTTCGACGGCATGGAGTCGTGGCTGCCGTGGCTGGTCGAGGGCGAACACCTTGTGGTGGACCTGTTGCCCCCCGACGGCCAGGTGCTGCTGGTGGAGCCCCGCCGCATGCGCGACCGGGCCGCCGACATCGAAGCCGAGGAGGCCGACCTGGCCGCCAGCCTGGCCAAGACCTGGGGGGCCGAGGCAACCGGCCGGCCCTTCCCCCGGCTCCACCTCGACTTCGACCGCCTGCTGGCCCACACCGACGCGCCGGCCTGGACCATCACCAACGCCCCCGAAGGCCCCGGCGTGGCCACGGTGGCGGCGACGGGTTGGGACCCCGTGGTCGGCGACGGCTCTCGCCTGTTGTCCCGTCTGGTCGGCCTGGCCCAGCAGAGTTACCGCATTGTGGTCGGGGCCGACGGGGAGGGGTCCGCCGTCCGGGTGGCGCGCCTGCTGGCGGACGGCGGCGTCGCGGCCCGCGTCGAGGTGGCGCCACTCGAGCGGGGTTTCGTCCTGCCCGCGCTGAAGCTGGCCGTGCTGGCCGAGACCGACGTCACCGGGCGGCGCCGCGCCCATCGCCGGGCCCGGCCCCGGCGACGCGACGCCGAGCGCTTCTTCGACGACCTGACGGTGGGCGACCACGTGGTGCACCACACCCACGGCGTGGCCCGCTACGGCGGCATGGTAAAACGGGCCATCGGGGGCGTGGAGCGGGACTACCTGCTCCTCGAGTACCGCGGCCACGACAAGCTCTATGTGCCGTCCGACCAGATCGACAGCATGCGCCACTACACCGGCGGCGAGGCGCCGTCGCTCAGCCGCCTCGGCGGCAACGAGTGGGCCCGGGCCAAGGCCAAGGTGCGTTCGGCCGTGCAGGAGATCGCCCAGGAGCTCGTCGCCCTCTACCAGCGTCGGCGTAGCTCGCCCGGCCACGCCTTCGCCGAGGACACCCCGTGGCAGCGAGAGCTCGAGGATGCCTTCGGTTACGAGGAGACGCCCGACCAGCTTCAGGCCATCGCCGACGTGAAAGCCGACATGGCCGAGCCCACCCCGATGGACCGCCTGGTCTGCGGCGACGTCGGGTTCGGCAAGACCGAGGTGGCCATCCGGGCGGTGTTCCGCTGCGTGCAGGAGTCCAAGCAGGCGGCCGTGCTGGTGCCCACCACGTTGCTGGCCCAGCAGCACTTCCAGACCTTCGGCGACCGCTATGCCGCCTACCCGGTGCGCGTCGAGGTGCTCAGCCGCTTCCTCACGCCGGCCCAGGCCCGCCCGGTGATCGACGGCCTGCGCACCGGGGAGGTCGACGTCGTCATCGGCACCCATCGGCTCCTGTCCGACGACATCGTGTTCAAGGACCTCGGCCTGCTGGTGGTGGACGAGGAGCAGCGCTTCGGCGTGGCCCACAAGGAGCAGGTCAAGAAGCTCAAGGCCGCGGTGGACGTCCTCACGCTTACGGCCACGCCCATCCCCCGCACCCTGGAGATGAGCCTGACTGGCATCCGCGACCTGACCCTGCTCAACACCGCGCCGGCCGAGCGCCAGCCCATCCTGACCTACGTCGGCGAGCAGGACGACCGGGCCGTGGCCGAGGCCATCCGCCGCGAGCTGCTGCGCGAGGGCCAGGTCTTCTTCGTCCACAACCGGGTCAAGGACATCGACCACGTGGCCGCCGGCTTGCGCGACCTGGTGCCCGAGGCGCGGGTGGCCGTGGCCCACGGGCAGATGGACGAGGGCTCGCTGGAGAGGATCGTCCTCGACTTCTGGGAGGGCGCCTACGACGTGTTGGTGTGCACCACGATCATCGAATCCGGTATCGACATGCCCACCGTGAACACCCTCGTGGTCGATCGGGCCGACCTGTTGGGCCTGGGGCAGCTCCACCAGCTCCGCGGCCGGGTGGGCCGGGCCGGCCAGCGGGCCTACGCCTACCTCTTCTTCCCCCCCGACCGGTCGCTGTCGGAGGAGGCCTACGAGCGGCTCAAGACCATCGGCGAGACGACCGAGCTCGGTTCGGGGTTCAAGATCGCCATGCGCGACCTCGAGATCCGCGGCGCGGGCAACCTGTTGGGCACCGGCCAGTCGGGCCACATCGCCGCGGTGGGCTACGACCTGTACTGCCAGATGGTCAACGAGGCCGTCACCGAGCTCAAGACCCAGCTAACCGGCCAGATGGGGGGCCGTCCGGAGGGCCGGCACCCCGGCGAGCGCAGGGGGGACGAGGTGGGCGCGTCGGCCGAGATCAAGCTCGACCTGCCCGTCGACGCCCACCTGCCGCCCGAGTACGTGACCAAGGAGGACCTGCGCCTGGAGGCCTACCGGCGCCTAGCCGCGGTCACCACCGCGGCCACGGTCGAGGACATCCGGGCCGAGTGGCAGGACCGCTACGGCCCACCGCCGCCGCCGGCGGAAGCGTTGCTGGACGTCGGCCGGCTCCGGGCCGAGTGCGCCCGCCTGGGCATTCGCGAGGTGAACGTGGCCAAGGGCCCCGGCTTCGGCGGCCCCGCCTTCGTGGCCCGGCTGACGCCGGTGACGCTCAAGGTCAGCCAGGAGGTCCGCCTCAAGCGCCTGGTGCGCGATGCGCACTACAAGGCCGACACCCGCCAGCTCCAGCTCCCGGTGCGCAAGGGCGCCGATCTGGCCGTCGGCCTGGTGGCCCTCCTGCGCGAGCTGGTCCCGCCGGAGCCGCCGACTGTCCCGCCGGAGCCGCCGACTGTCCCGCCGGAGCCGCCGACTGTCCCGCCGGAGCCGGTCAACCCGCGGCGCCTATCGGTGCCATCGCACGGATATGCACCGCCAGTTCGAGGGGTGTGATGCCACCCCCTGATGCCAACCGGACCGGTCCTGCCCGGTACGCTCCTGCGCCCATGAAGGCAACGTTGGCGATCGCGGTAGCCGTGACGCTGGTCCTCGCCGCCTGTGGCGAGAGCGACGTGCGCCCTGCCGCCGTGGTCAACGGTACCGAGATCGCCCAGCAGGACCTGGCCGACGACCTCGATGCCATCGAGAGCAACGAAGACTTCCTGGCCGCCCAGGAACGCGCGGGGCGGCCGGTCCGGGGGGAGACGTCGGGCACCTTCGACACGGCCTTCGCGGCCAGCGTGCTCAACCGGCGCATCCAGAACCTGCTCGTGCACCAGGAGGTTCTTGATCGCGACATCGACGTGACCGACGAGTGTCGCGACGCCGCTCGCGAGGCGGTGTTGAACCGGCTGGGAGGCGACGACCCCGACGCCGGGGAAGCAATCCTCGACGCGTTCCCCGAGCCGTTCCGCTCGAGCTTCGTCGTGGCCGAGGCCGACGTGCTGGCGTTGCAGGGTGACCTGGCCGGGCTCGGCTGCGTCAAAGAGGACGCGGCCGAGGAGTTCTTCGACGACAACCCCGACGACTTCGCCCAGGCGTGCCTGTCGATCATCAACGTGGCCACCCAGGACGAAGCCGACGCCATTGCCGAGGGCCTGGCCACCGGTGGTGACTTCGCCGCGTTGGCCGACGCCAACGCCACCGGCGGCACCGGTCCCGGCGGCGACGTCGGGTGCGTGGTTCGCAGCGAGTTCGGTCCCGCGCTACCCGCGCTGACCGACGTCGTGTTCGCCGCAGTGCCGGGCCAGGTCGTCGGCCCGGTGCCGGGAGGGGCTGGCTTCGTGTTCGCCCAGGTGCGCGAGGTGCGCGAACCGGATTTCGACGACGAGGCCACCCAGGCGCAGGTCGAAGAGGCCGTCGCCGCGGCCGCCGAGGAGGCCTTCGGCGTCTGGAGCCAGGAGGCACTGACCGAGGCCGAGATCGAAGTCGACGAGCGCTACGGGCGCTGGGACCCGGCCACGGGGCAGCTCCTGGCGCCCGATGTGCCGTCGCCGAGCGAGGACACCGACGGGCCCGGTCCCGAGGGTGGCGACCCGGCCACCGGCACACCCGCCGCGCCGCCCCCCAGCCAGACGGGGTGACGGAGCGGGGCCGGGTCGTGGTCGTCGGGCTCGGGCCCGCCGGTCCTGACCTGCTGACCGCCGGGACGCTCGAGGCGCTTGGTCGGGCCCGGCCGCAGTTCCTGCGCACGGATCGCCACCCGGCGGCGTCGGCGTTGGCCGGCGCCCGCTCCTTCGACCACGTCTACGACACCGAGCCGACCTTCGAAGCGGTGTACCAGCGGATCGTCGACGAGCTGGTCGAGGCGGCCAGGGCGCAGGGCGACGTGCTCTACGCGGTGCCGGGGTCGCCACGCGTGCTGGAGCGCTCCGTCGACCTGCTGTTGGCTCGCGGCGCCGGTTCTGGCGCGCGCTCGGGCGGAGAGGGCGAGCGGATCGAGGTCGACGTGCTGCCGGCGCTGTCGTTCGCCGACCTGGCCTGGGTGCGCCTCGGCGTCGACCCGCTCGAGGAGGGCGTGCGGCTCATCGACGCGCACCGCTTCGCCGAGCTCGCGGCCGGTGAGCGGGGGCCGCTGTTGGTGGCCCACTGCCATTCGCGCCGGGTGCTGTCCGACGTGAAGCTCGCCTTCGAGACGGACAACCCCGGGACGGCGGTCGTCCTGCAGCGTCTCGGGTTGCCCGAGGAGGCGATCTTCGAAGTCGACTGGGCCGATCTGGACCGCTCCTTCGAACCCGACCACCTGACCGCGCTGTTCCTGCACGAGGTGGCGGCCCCGGTGGCGGGCGAGCTCCAACGGTTCGCGACGCTGGTGCGTACCCTGCGCGAGCGCTGCCCCTGGGACCGCGAGCAGACGCATCGCTCGCTCACCCGGCACCTGGTGGAGGAGACCTACGAGGTCCTCGAGGCCATCGAGAACCTCGATGAGGAGACGGGCGAGGGGTACGAGCACCTCGCCGAGGAGCTCGGCGACCTGCTGTTCCAGGTGTTCTTTCACGCCGCCCTCGCCGCCGAGGTGGGCGCCTTCACGCTGGCCGACGTGGCGCGCGGGGTGCACGCCAAGCTGGTCGGCCGCCATCCCCACGTGTTCGCCGACGTGCACGCGGGCGATGTGGCCACGGTGGTGCGCAACTGGGAGGAGATCAAGCGCGCCCAGAAAGGCCGGGCCAGCGTGTTCGACGGCATCCCCGCGGCGCTGCCCGCGCTGCTGGCGGCCCTCAAGGTGCAGCGCAAGGCGGCGTCGCTCGGAATGCCGGTCGAGCTCGGCCGCGGCGGTGGGCCCACCGGCGACGAGCCCACCGGCGACGAGCTGGGCCCGGCGCTGTTCGCCCTGGTGGCGGCGGCGCGGCGCCTCGACGTCGATCCCGAGGCCGCCTTGCGCGCCACCACCGCGCGCTTCGTCGAGGCCGCCAGGCTCGACGAGCCGCGCCGGTCTCCCGTCTCACATGACGCCACCGCGCCTTCCCCGTGACGGGGGCACCCGTAGCCGGCCGACCCCTGCCGTTGCCGGGGCGAGCGGTCCACCATGGCGCGATCAACCGCCTCCGCACCGAGGGGGGGACGGTTGCTCGTCCGCTCGTCGTGGCCGTGCTGGCCGCGCTCGTGGCGGCGGTGCTGGCGGCGGCCGCCATGCTGGGCGGCGGCGGCACCCCCGGTGCGGCGCTCGGTCGGGCCCCGGCGGCCCTGGTGAACGAGGAGCCGGTGGTACGCGACCTTGACCCCTATCGAGGCCATGGTGCCTGGGTGGACGCGTTCGACTTTGCCCCCGCCTACCAGAGCGGGGGCGCCACCCCGGCGTTCGTGCCTGCCTCCGTAGATGCCATGGCGGAGGCCGGTGTGCGGACGGTGTTCGTCCAGGCCACCCGCAACGACAGCCGGTCGCCCGCGGGACTGGTCGACCGAGCGCGTCTGGCCCAGATCCTCGTGCGCGCCCACCGCAACGACATGCGCGTCGTCGGTTGGTACCTCCCTACGTTCGCCGACGTCGGGGCGGACTTGGCGCGGCTCGAGGCCATCGCGGGCTTCGAGGTGCTCGGTCATCGCTTCGACGGCGTGGCGGTCGACATCGAGTTCACCGAGGACGTGCCCGACCACGCCGTACGCAACCGCCAGCTTGTCGAGCTCTCCCGACGATTTCGTGCGTCGTCGGGGACCGACGCCATCGGGGCCATCGTGCTGCCGCCCGTGCAGCTCGAGGTGGTCAACCGCGACCTGTGGCCCGACTTCCCGTACGACCGGCTGGCCGAGTACTACGACGTGTGGTTGCCGATGAGCTACTGGACGTTCCGGCGGGAGGACTCCGGCTACAACGATGGCTACGCCTACAACGAGGAGAGCACACGCCGGTTGCGGGTCAACCTCGACGATCCCGAGGTCGCCGTGCATGGCATCGGCGGGATCGGCGACGTCGCCGAGACGGATGACCTCGAGGGCTTCCTGCGTTCGCTGGTCGACACCGGCTCGATCGGCGGCTCGATCTACGACTGGACCACGCTCACCGAGCAGGGCCGCGACGTGCTGGGCTCGGGGTTCGAGACCGGCGCCGGTGCCCCGCTCACGCCCTGACGTCCTGGTCGCGAGGCCGCTGACGGCTCGGTCGTCACCCCGCACCCGCCTCCGAGCCCCGCTCCGCTCCCGCCATGTGGTGCGGGACACCCCAATCCGCCAGGACGGCGGAGATCCGCTCCGCTACCGCGGCAGGGACCAAGGCGGCGACGGCCTCGAAGAGCTCGGCTGGGTGCGGGTAGGCGCCGGTCACCCAGCGGCTGAAGATCCCGTCGTCCATCCAAGCGGCCAACTCGCACGGCACCTCGGCTACCGGCCATCGGCCGTGCGCACAGGCGGCCCGCAGCGCGGCCCAGTCATGGGCGCGGCCCATGAGGGCTCCGAAGCGTGCCACCTCCCGCGGTGAAGGCGTGCCGGTGACGAGGTGTTCGCCATGGGCCAACGCCACCGCAGGGTGCAGCAGGGCGGCTCCGGTCCAGTCGAGCGGCGCCTGCGCCGGGAGGGCGGCGGCTCGATCGGCGAGCAACCGGTCGAGCCATACGAGTGCCCACAGGACGACGGTCGGCTCGCGGGGCGCCACGCTGGGCAGGCCGAGGGTTCGGCGCAGAACGTCGTCGATACGCCCGCAGGGGGTGGCACCGGCTCCCGAGGCGTTGCCGAGCTCGGGTGCACCGCCCTGTGTTCGCAGCGCGGTGGCGCTGTCGCCGTCGCGGGCGACGAGGTGGACGACCCGCACGCGGCGCCGGTCATCGGGGCGGTGGGGACCGGCTTGGGCCCCGTTCCCGACCGGCTCGCCCAGGGGGTGGGCCGCGCCTTCGGCCACGACCCCGAGGGCGCGCCAGTGCGCCGGCGCGTCGAATCCCAGCAGGGCCTCCACCGGGTGCCCGTCTCGTTCGTCGAGGGCGCGGCTGGCGATCTCCAGCCGCCGCCCGTCGGGCCCGGTCTCGGCGACCCGTACGAGCCGGGGAGGGCGGTGCCACCCCTCGGCGTGGGCGGTCTCCTCGATGAGGCGGGCCAGCGTTTCGAGGGCATCAGCGGGGCTCGAGCGCGGTGGTCGCGCTCGGGACTTCGGGACACGGGACACGGTGAACCTCCGGGTGGTCGACCTGCTCGGCGACCCGGAAAGCGCCCGCCGATGAGCGGGTGGGGGATCACGAACCCGAACGCTGTGCCCAGCCTACGCGGGCGGTGTGACAGGTGTCGGGAGCGGTCAGGCTGGTTGCGCCGCCATCGCACCGCGGGAGACGACGACGGGGGCCCGGTCGAGGCGATCGACGAAGCGAGCCGCCGTCGCCCAGCGCCGCTCGGTCAGCACCCGGGCCAGGCGGGCGTCGCTGGCGGCGTACGCGTGGAGGGCTTCGCGGCTCAGGTCGTGGATCCGGTCGCGGTCGACCTCCACCGGCGTCATCCCCACCAGGCGGGCGATCGCCTTGAGCGAGCACGACACTCGCAGCGCCGGTCCTACGTCGCCGCGGTACAGGCGGTAGGCGTCGACGTGGCCGTGGTCGTACCAGGCGGCGCGATAGGCGCCGCGGTGCCCGGCGAGCGGTTGGTGGGGCATCGGGATCGAGGCATCGAGGTGTAGGTGAAGGCCGAGATGGATGCCGTGGAGGGCCGCCCGGTCGGCCAGGAACGGTAGGTCGAACGATGCGCCGTTCCAGGTGGCCAGGACGCCCGGCTCGAGACGGCTCACGCGCTCGTCGACGTCAGCCAGGATCGTCGCCTCGTCGCCCCTGAAGATCTCCTCCCCCGCCTGGTTCGACAGGGCGACGGTTACCACCGACGCGACCGCGGGGTCGAGCCCATCGACGCTGGTGTCGGTTTCGATGTCGAGCCCGTACACATACGGACACTTGGTCATGAGACCCCCCTGCGCACCGGTGCCCCCAGCGTAGGGAACGCTTCGTCGGCGTTGGGGGATCCCCCGCCTCGGGTCCGGTCCTAACGGAGCGCTAGGAGGCTGGCGCTAGTGGTGCGACCCGGCCGGGCCCACCGTGCGCAGGCGGTCGAGGCGCTGGGAGCGCCGGCCGACCGGTGCCGCCACCCCGTATCCGGCGTTGGCCCGATCTTCCTCGGACTCGCCACCCCAGAAGCCGTACTCGAGGTTGACCCGGGCGTAGGTGCGGCACACGTCGAGCACGGGGCACGCCTCGCACACTCGCCGGGCCTTGGCCTCGCGCCGGGCCCTGGCCTGGGGTCGCTCGGCCAGCGGGGCGAAGAACAGGCGGGTGCGACCATGGCACGCCGCGTTCTCCATCCACGCGCGTTGCGCCCAGTGGGGGACGGAAGCGAGCGCCTCGTCGCCTAGTTGGCGCATGCCGCCCAGGCCGGCGCGTCTGTGGCTCGCCATACGTGTCAGGATACGGCGTCAGAGCCGCCTTCGGATGACGCCTTCATGTCACGTCGGCAGTTTTGTGGCGTCGACCGCCCCGGAGCGGCCTCGCTACAGGCGCAGCGCGGCGAGCGACGCCACCTCGGAGCGCTCGCAGTGGGTCAGGCGGATGTGGCCGAAGCACGATTCGCCGCCGAACGCGTCGATGAGCACCGAGACCGCGTTGTTGTGCTCGGAGAGGTACGGCGCGTCGATCTGGCTGGTATCGCCCGTGAACACGACCTTCGTGCCCTCGCCCACCCGGGTGAGGATCGTCTTGAGCGTGGTCGGCTCGAGGTTCTGGGCCTCGTCCACCAGCACGTAGGTGCCCTGCAGCGAGCGTCCCCGGAGGTAGGTGACCGCCTCGAGGGAGAGCTTGTCCCGCGACGACATCTCGTCGAGCAGGATCCGGGCGTCGGCGTGGCTTCGTCGCTCGGTGAGGGCCACCAGGGCGTCGGTGACCGCGATCATCCACGGGTCGAGCTTCTCGTCGAGGGTGCCGGGCAGGAACCCGAGCTCGGCCTTGCCGACCGGGACCACGGGCCGGTACACGGCCAACTTGTCGAAGGCGCCCTGTTCCATCACCAACTCGAGGCCGGCCGCCAGGGCCAGGATCGTCTTGCCCGTGCCGGCCATCCCGTCCAGCGCGACCACCCGGACCTCGGGATCGAGGAGCAGGTCGAGCGCGAACTGCTGCTCCTTGGACCGGGGCCGGAGGCCCCAGGCCTCCTGGCTGCGCACGGTGGCGAGGCGGTCCAACCGTCGGCGGACCAGCGCCGACTGCTGGCCGGCGCGCAGCACTGCGAAATCGTTGACGCCCATGGCGCGGGCCATCTCGGCGTCCGGGGCCATGAGCGCGTCCAGGGCGACACCGTCGGGGCGGGCGAACACCGAGTCGACCAGGCTTCGGGACACCTCCATGGTGGTCCAGCCGGTCGGTCGGTCGATGCCCCATCGGCCCCGTCGGCGATGGTGCTCGCACGCCTCGAGGCCGAGTTGGGCCGCCTTGATCCGAAGGGCGGCGTCGTTGGATACGACCACGACCCGGGCGTGGTCGGCCTGGCCCAGCGCGGCCGCCAGGATGCGGTTGTCGGCTTTGCCCGGGTCGAGGCCGTGCCCGGCGATCTCACCCACGTGCAGGCCGTTGGTCTCGATGCGCACGGTCCCGCCGCCGGGCACGGCCACCGGCTGGCGGATGTCGCCGCCGTTGCCCACCCGCAGCTCCTCGATGGTGCGGATCACCTCTCGGGCCGCGCGCCCGACGTCGTCGACGCGGGCCTTGTGCTGGTCGAGCTCCTCGATGACCACGAGCGGGATGACCGCGTCGGCATCGGGGAAGGCGAAGAGCGAGTCGGGATCGGAGATGAGCACCGACGTGTCGAGCACCATGCGGGTCGCGCTGCGCTCCGCGACGTCGGGGCGCGAAGGGCGGGCGAGCAGATCGGTCAATGACGTGACCTCACTCGATCGGGCGTCGACACCGGGGTGACCGCCTCCGGGGCTGCGACGCGTGGCCGGGCACTGAGCCATCAGTGTTCTCCGTGAGGACGCGCCGGTGGGGGATGGTCCCCCCCGTCATGTCGCGGGTTCGCCACCACCCCGCATCTCGCGACAAAACGTGGGGTCCGCACCCCCCGTCTTGTCGCGGGTTCGCCACCACCCCGCATCTCGCGACAAAACGTGGGGTCCGCACCCCCCGTCTTGTCGCGGGTTCGCCCATCTTGGATCTGCGAGGATCGCGCGGTGGCCGGCTGTGTGTTCTGCGAGATCGTGGCCGGCCGGTCGCCGGCGCACATCGTGACCGGGGACGACGCGACGCTGGCCTTCCTCGACCGCCGGCCGCTCTTTGCGGGCCACACCTTGTTGGTCCCCCGCGCCCACCACGAGACGCTGCGCGACCTGCCCGCCGCCCTGGTCGGCCCGCTGTTCGCCCGGGCCCAGCGGCTGGCCGCGGCGATGGAGGACGGGCTCGGCGCCACCGGGTCGTTCGTCGCGCTCAACAACCGCGTGAGCCAGAGCGTCGCCCACCTCCACGTGCACGTCGTGCCCCGCCGGCCCGGCGACGGGCTGCGCGGCTTCTTCTGGCCCCGATCTCGCTACGCCGACGACGACGAGGCCGCCGGGGTGGCCGGCCGCCTCCGCGCCGCGCTGGCGCCGGCGGCCGATGATCAACCGTGCGGCTCGACGACCGCCTCGTCGCCGACCCGCACCACGCCGTCCTCCATCACCGAGGCGTAGGCGCGGCTCCAACCGGGATGACGGTCGTGTGCCATCCGGTGGAAGTCGCGGTCGACGAACCAGGCCGCGTTGGCGGCGCACGGTGCGGTGTAGGCGCTCACCTCGGCCAGGACCGATCCCAGCCTCAGCTGCACGCCGGGCCGTAGCGACGGCCAGTCGAGGTCGGCGACGGTGACGTTCTCGCCCGCGCAGCCCGGCGCGATCGGGTGCCCCTCGGCCCGCAGCGCCTCGATCACGTCGGCCGACCACAGGCATATCGCCTGCCAGACGCGACCGTGGTGCTTTCGGGAGGCCTGGCGGTCGCCCTCCAGGCCGCGATAGCCCACCACGGCCTCGCCGACGGCCACCTTGGGGACGCCGCCATCCGACGCGAAGACACCGACCACGCGGCCGACCTGCCTCGAGGCGCCGGCACCGAGGCTGTGGCGGAGGCGCCCGGCGAGGTGCAGCGCGTGACCGCCCCCATGGGCGTCGCCTGCGTCGAAACAGCCCTGCACGTACCGGCCCAGCTCGGCCAGCGTGGGACCGCCGTCGGGGTTCGCCTCGTCGTGCACGCGCGAGTCGAGCAGTGCCGGGTCGACGCCCTCGATCGTCGCGAACCACCGCGGTTCGAGCGAACGAAGCGTTCCCACGTGGTCCGCCATGCTGTAGTGCGCGCCGTCGAAGCGACAGACCGCACACGGATCGTCGAGCGACATGGTGAGCGACCCGGCTTCGGGGCCGACCGGGGGGCGCTCGGGTGGGATCATCGACATCGTGCCGAGGCTAGGGCCCAACGTCACGAGATCCTTGCCCGGCAAGGCTTTGGGGGCGATGATCCTTGACCTACGTGGTCCGATGGACAACGATCCGGCTTCACCCGATCACGACATCCTGGGAGGATGCGGTGGCATCGATCACCAAGGCGGAACTGCTCGACCAGATCTCGAGCGCTGCCGGCGTGCCCAAAGCGGAGGCGGAGAGCGTGCTGGCGGCGTTCTTCGACACCGCCACGGCGGCCGCCAAGGGCGGTGACAAGGTGGCCTGGCCCGGCTTCGGCTCGTTCAGCTCCACCCAGCGTGCCGCCCGCACCGGTCGCAACCCCCAGACCGGCGCCACCGTGCGCATCGCCGCAGCCACCGCCATGAAGTTCACCGCTTCGTCGCTGCTCAAGGAGAGCCTGAACCCGAGGCGCAAGAACACAGCCAAGAAGGCGGCGGCCAAGACGGCACCGGCGAAGAAGGCCCCGGCGAAGAAGGCGCCCGCCGCCAAGAAGGCACCGGCGAACAAGGTCCCCGCGAAGAAGGCGCCCGCCGCCAAGAAGGCACCGGCGAACAAGGCCCCCGCCACCAAGAAGTCACCCGCCGCCAAGAAGGCGCCCATCAAGGCCACGGCCGCGAAGACGGCACCGGCCAAGAAGGCACCGACCAAGAAGGGCCCCGTCGCCACAAAGGCGGCCACGACGAAGGCGCCAGCCAAGAAGCGCTGAGCATCCCTTCGGGGCCCGGTCGTCAAAGATCGTCGAGGCGCTTGAACACCTCGGCGTGCACGAGGCCGGCGGACCGGCCGTTCTCCGTCAGCCGGTCGAGCACGTGGCGCCGGAACCGGTCCTGCTGGTCCGCCGAGCCGGCATCGTCGATGTCCATGGTGGAGCGCAACTGGCTCTCGTGGGCGAACAGGCCAGCCAGGAGGGCGTCGGTGTAGCCGTCGACGCCCTCGGCGTGGTCGACCTCGTCGGCCTCCCACAGCAGCAGCGTCGACGGTCGCCACGGTGCGACGCCCTGCTCAGGGAAGAAGTGCGGGTCGCGGGCGGCCACGATCCCGTCGCAGGCGAGGAACCCGGCGTGGCGATGGTCGGGGTGGAGTCGGTAACGCCGCCACGGGTCGTGGCCCAGAACCACGACAGGACGCAGCGTGCGAACCCAGTACGCCACCTGAGCGCGCGGGCCAAGCCCGCTCTCGAGCTCGCCGTCGGGCCAGCCGAGGAACACCGTCTCGCCCGTGGCGCCGAGGCAGCGGGCCGCGGCCCGCTGTTCGTCCTGGCGGGTGACGACGAGGCGGGCGACGTCGGTGGATGCGTCCCAGCTCCCCTTGGAGCCGTCGGTGCACACGAGGTGGTTGACGACGCAGCCGGCCGCGGCCCATTTGGCCAGCGTGGCGCCGCAGCCGAACTCGACGTCGTCAGGGTGCGCACCGATGGCCAGCGCCCGCTCCGGCACCGCAAGGTCCACCGTCAAAGCCTTGCCTGGTAAGGCGTTCATGCGCTGGGAGTGGGCTCCAGCTCGGATGGGAGCACGAGGTCATCGGGAACGTCCACATCCCACCCGAGGCGGCGGTCGACCAGCACCCGCACCGCCAACCCGAGAAGGGTCGCCTCGGCGCGGTGACGCCTGAACGAGGCCGGGCCGTAGGCGAAGCGAAAGCCGCAACGAGCGGGTAGGCACATCACGTTCGTCCCGTCGTCGTGGCGGTCGGGCACGAGCGTGATCCCCTCGAAGCCGGCCGCCCGGTCGAGGTCGTCGGCCAGGGGAAGGTCGGCGTGGGCGACGATCACCTCGGTGGCCCCGGCGTCGCCCAGGCTCTCGACGCCGTCGGAGACCGCCCCGTTCAGGCCCCTCCCCGGGCACCACAGCACGGTGGCTCCGTGCGCTTCGGCCCAGTCGCGGACCTCCGGGTCGTCGCACACCACCGATACCGGCAGCGAGCGGGCCGCTCGCAGGACCTGCTCGGCCATCTGCCGGACCAGGGCCTCACGGGCCGAGGGGCGCAGTACCGGGGCCAGGCGCAGCTTCGCGTCCCGGAACGCCTTCACCGGGACCAGGACGCGCCGCGTCAATCGAGCACCCGGTAGGTGCGCGTCACCGGCTCCTGGCGCAGCAGCTCTCGCACGCGGACCAGCGCCTCTCGCACCGGTCGGGAGTCGAGCGCCGCCTCGAGCCGGTCGAGCGAGTCCCACCGCGTCAAGGCACAGCCGTCGACGAGCCCCCCGGCGTTCTCCTCGGTGTTGATCAGCAACTCGATGGCGCTGCAACCCAAGGTGCCCTCGAACGCGGGCCGGACGTCGTCGTCGAAGAGTTGTTGGATGGCGTCCACGTCGGCGGGGTCGACGGCGCTTTGGTACAGGCGGATGTAGTGCACGTCGCTCATGCCCTCCATGCGGCTTTGTCGAACATGGCGTCCAGCTCCGCGCTGGTCTCGAGGTCCATGTGATGACGGTCCAGCTCCGCGGCGAGCCGCTCACCGGTACCCGGGTACTTGAAGGTCACCCTGATGCGCTCGGCGGTGACTTCGATGATGTTGTACGAGGGGCGGGTGTAGCCCCGGAGGCGGTAGGACGACACGGTGCCGGAGTTCACCACCAGCACCTTGTTGAGGAGCCACACGTGGGGCACGTGCTTGTGGCCGGAGAGCACCACCTCGACGCCGAGCCCGTCGAGGAGGGTGAGCACGTCGCCCGCGTCCCAGACGGTGTTGCGCTCCCGGCCGGTACCGGGCACGGGCACGAGGTGGTGGTGCAACACGAACACCCGCAGGTTGGCGGCGCCGGAGAAACGTTCGGTGATCCACTCGTAGCGCTCCCGGCCGACCTCGCCCTCGGCCAGGTCGGGCTTGGTGGAGTCGATGGCCACGACCTGCACCCCGAACGGTGAGCCGTCGCCGTTGGCCACGGCCCCCACCAGGGTCAGCGCCCGGTCGCCCTTGGCCGGCACGTCCCCCGCACCGAACGCGTCGCGGAAATGGAGGTAGCCGACGTTCTTGGCGTCGTGGTTGCCCGGGATCACCAGCGTGTTGAGGCCCGCCGCGAACAGTGGCTCCAGGTGAAGCTGCGCCTCGCGGAACTCGTGCGCGTAGCCCTCGGAGGTGAGGTCCCCGCCGATCACCACCAGGTCGGGGTGGATGGCGATCGTCTCCTTGACGGCGGTCTGCAACAGGCTGGCGTCGAAGTACGGCGAACCGCAATGCAGGTCCGACATCTGCGAGATCACGAACGCGTCGCGAGCCATGTCGGGTGCAGTCTACGAGAACCTCCCGCCTCACCGGTCGAACCGGTCTCGTCCGCCGACAACGCTGGGCGTAACCTCGCTCGATGACGATCGGGGTGGCGGTGATCGGGGCCGGGAGCTGGGGCACCACCGTCGCCCACCTGGCGGCCCACAACGGGCCGACCGTGCTGTGGGCCCGTCACGTCGACCTGGCCGACACGGTGAACGCCACCCACACCAACCCCCGGTACCTGGCCGACTTCGCCCTGCACCCGTCGCTGTCGGCCACCTCGTCGCTCGAAGAGGCGGTGAGCCGAGCCGATGTGTTGGTGATGGGAGTTCCGTCGCATGGGTTTCGCGAGACCCTGGTGGCGGCTGCTCCCTGGCTGCGCCCGTGGGTCCCGGTGGTGAGCCTGGCCAAGGGCCTCGAGGAAGGCACGCGCCTGCGCATGAGCGAGGTGGTCCACGACGTGCTGCCCGGCCATCCCGTCGGTGTGCTCACCGGACCGAACCTGGCCAAGGAGATCCTGGCCGGTCATGCCGCGGCCGCGGTGCTGGCCCTGGCCGACGCCTTCATCGCCTCGGAGGTGCAGCGGTGCTTCGGCACCGACTGGTTCCGGGTCTACGTCAACCACGACGTCGTCGGCTCGGAGCTGGGCGGCGTGGTGAAGAACGTGATCGCCATCGCGTCGGGCATGGCCGACGGGCTGGGCGCCGGTGACAACGCCCGCTCGGCGGTGATCACCCGCGGCCTGGCCGAGCTGTCACGCCTGGGTGTGGCGCTCGGGGGCGACCCGCGGACGTTCGCCGGCTTGGCCGGCATGGGGGACCTGATCGTCACCTGCATCAGCCGCCAGAGCCGCAACCGCCATGTCGGCGAGCAGCTCGGTCGGGGCCGGACGATCGACGCCATCACCGCCGAGATGGACCAGGTGGCCGAAGGCGTGCGGAGCTGTCGCACCGTGCTGGAGCTGGCCACCGAGCGCGGCGTGGAGATGCCGATCGTGGCCGAGGTGGTGGCCGTGGTGCATGGCGGTCGATCGGCGGCCGAGGCCTACGGCGAGCTGCTGCGGCGCGACGTCCGTCACGAGCACCACGGCCTGGCCCTCCCCTGACCCTCGTCTCCGCGACAAGCGGTCCCCCTCCGGCATTCCGCGACAAGCGGTCCCCCTCCGGCATTCCGCGACAAGCGGTCCCCCTCCGGCATTCCGCGACAAGCGGTGGGGCTGGGACCCCACGGCCTGTCGCGGAATCGGCCTGTGGGTCGGCTCCGCCCGGTACAGTGCGCGGGCGGGTCGTACCAGGGAGCTCCACGTTGCATCGTCGCACCACCGCCGCGCTCGTCGTCATGGCCCTCGCCGCCACAGCCCTGGCCGGCCTCGTCGGTCCAGAGCCCGCCAAGGCGGTGTTCCCCGCCACCGATCGCCTGGCCGGAGGTGACCGCTTCGCCACCGCGGTCGAGATCTCCAAGCGCTCGTTCCCGACCGGCGCGCCGGCGGTCGTGGTGGCCACCGGCCGGGCCTTTCCCGACGCGCTGGTCGGCGGACCGGCGGCGGTGGCGCTCCAAGCCCCGGTGTTGCTGGTGGAGCCCGACGACGTCCCTCAGGTCGTCGTCGACGAGCTGGCCCGGCTGAACCCGCAGCGCGTGGTGCTGCTCGGCGGGGAGGCCACGGTCAGCGCCGCGGTGGCGACCCGCGTCGGCGAGGCGGCCGGGACGGGCGTCGAACGTCTCTTCGGCCCGACCCGTTACGACACCGCCGCGGTGGTGTCCGCACTGACCCCGCCCGGCCCGGCGGCGGCCTTCGTCGCGACGGGGACGAACTACCCCGACGCCCTGGCCGGCGCCGCGGCCGCGGGCGCCGCGGCCAGCCCCATGCTGCTGGTGGCCTCCGACGGCGTGCCGGTGCCCGTCGCCGCCGAGCTGAGCCGCCTGGTCCCCCAGGAGATCGTCGTGCTGGGCGGCAGCGACGTGGTCAGCGACGCCGTGGCCGCCCAACTGGGCGCCTACGCACCGGTCCGGCGGGTGGCTGGGGGTGACCGCTACGGGACGGCGGGGGTACTGGCCGCCGCCTCGTTCCCGGCCGCCGACGGCGCCACCGTGGCCACCGGCGAGCAGTACGCCGACGCCCTCGCCGCCGGCCCGACCGCCGCCCGCGCCGGTGACCCGGTGCTGCTCACGCCACCGAGCTGCGCCCCGCCCGCCACCATCGACTACCTGCGGGCCCGGGGCTGGCCCGCCATCACCGTGGTGGGCGGCACCGTGGCGGTCGACAGCCGGGCCGCCGCGCTATGGCCCTGTACCCCGCCGCCGGACGCGACCTTGGCGCCCGGTGTCGACTTCTTCCGGGTGACCCTGCCCGGCCCCAACGTCGCCCATGTCCTCGTCGTCGACCGGAGCCAGGGTGCGGTCCTGCAGAGCGCTCTGGCCACCGAGACCTTGCGGGGTCGTGAGACGCTTGCCTCGGTCGCTCGCCGCACCGGCGCGCTGGCGGCGCTCAACGGTGACTATTTCCTTTCCGACGGACGTCCCGTGCATGCCTTCGCCACCGGTGGGCGCCTCCTGTTCGGGCCCGGCAACGTCGAGAACCAGTTCGCCCTGGACTCGACCCGGCCCGACGTCGGCTACCTGGGCGGGCCGGCGTTGCAGCAAACGGCGACGGTCACCGAGACGGCGGCGTCGGCACCGGTGGCTCGTTTCAACGACGGGTTGCCCACGGCCGGCGAGCTGGCCCTGTTCAGCGTGGAGGCTGCCGGCGACCCGGCGCCCCCGGTGCCGGGCTGCTCGGCCCGGCTGCGCCCGACCGGCGCGCCCACGATCGACGGCGCCGGCGCATCGGCCCAGGACCACGAGGTCGTTTCGGCCGGCTGCGACGCCGTGCCGGTGCCGCCCGCCGGTGACATCGTCCTGTCGGCCCCGGTCGACGGCACCTACGCCGGCTTCGTCGACGCCCTGCAGCCGGGCCAGCACGTGACCACTACCTGGCAGCTCCGCCCCGACTGGACCGGCGTCGCCGACACCACGGGAGGCAACCCCATGCTGGTCGTGGACGGCCAGGTCACCCAGGAGCTGCGCGAGAGCTCCGGTGGCCCCTACTCCGAGGTGGCGCCCCGCAGTGGCGTGGGCCTCCTGGGTGACGGCCGGGTGGTGCTGGTGGCCCTCGACGGCCGCCAGGCCGGCTACAGCGCGGGCATGACCCTGCGTTCGTTCGCCGACGTGTTCGTCGGCCTGGGCGCGGTCACCGCGCTCAACCTCGACGGCGGCGGTTCGACCTCCATGGCCATCGACGGCGTGCTGGCCAACCGACCATCGGACACCGCGGGCGAGCGGTCGGTGGGCACCGTGCTGCTCGTCAACCCGGGCCAGGCGGCGGCACCGCTGTCGGCCAGCTTCGCACCCCAGGGCGCGGGCCCCTCCGACGCTGGGCTGCCACCCGAGCTCGACCCGGCGTCGCTGGGGGGCCTGGTCACCGAGCTGCTCTCCCGAGGGGTCGTGCTCGACGACGAGCTCACCGCGGTAGCCGAACTTTTCGACCAGCAGGGCTGACACCTCCCAGCAGGCTGACACCTCCTACGGTTGGGTTTCGAGGAGGGCGGTGGCGATGCGCCCCGGGCCCAGCTCGAAGGAACCGCGGAACGGCGACAGCCCGTGGCCCCGCAGGTCGACGAGCCACCCCGCCTGCTCCGCCATGGTCACGGTGGTCGGCGCAGGGCTCGGGTTGAACACCCGCACCTCCCGCTTACCGCCGCCGGCGCGTCGCAGGGCGGACACCTCCGCACCGGTGACCGAGAGCGCCTGCCCCGACTGCGGACCGTTGCCGGCACCGCGGCGGCCACGGCCGGCGGAGGTCGTCTGCAGCGGGACCAGCACGTCGTCCGCCAGCGCGTAGGGGTCGACGACGTCGCCGAGGTGCACGGCGTAGCGCACCGCAACGGGTCCTTGGAGCTGCGGGCCCTCCATGGCCAGCAGCGGTCCCGCCGGCAGCGCCCGCGTCGCCATCGGCCCCCGGGACAGCATGCCGGTGGCCCGTACCAGCGTGAGGGCCAGGGCGTGGGCGCCATCGGCTCGGCGCTGTACCAGCTCGTACTCCAGCAGGCCCTCGTGCACGACGGTGAGCCCGCCCGCCGATACGAAGCGCCGGGACGGGAAGGTGGCCAGCGCCGCCTCGGTCGGCCCACCCTCGGCCACCAGTCCCCGGGTCACGACGGCGAACGCGCACTCGGCCCGTGACACGGTGGCCGGCGCCGGCAAGGGGAAGAGCGCCCGCAGGCGATGGTCTCGGCAACGATGGTCGAAGGCCGTGGTCACCCGGACGAAGCGCTCGCCGGCCCGCAGCTCGACGGTCGTGGTCACCTCGACGTCGACGAGCTCCACACCGCGTCGCCCGTGCTCGGCCCGCCGGGGCCAGCCGTAGGTGGCCACCACCACCAGCCGGCCCCGCAACGGGCCGGCATCGGTGACCTCGACCGTCACCGACACCGGCGCGCCGATCTCCACCTCTGGGTCGGGCGGGCACCAGTTGTAGGTGTCGCCGATGTCGCCGCCGTCCACCAGGCGCCCGAGCCCGCCGAGACCGTCGACGGAGAACGTGGCGGTAGCCGGGTCGGCCGCCACGGTCAGCAGCCCGTTGGCCAGCGTCTGGTCGTCGACGGCGACGACCGGATCGACGGGGGGCGGGCCCGGCGCCCAGCGGGCCCAGCCGTAGCCGGGGACGTCGGCGGCGAAGGCCAGGACCGCCTGCCCGGGCGGCTGGGTCACCCGCACGGCCAGGTCCTGCCGGCTCCCGAGCCTTGCCGCCAGCTCGCCCAGCCGGCGGCGCACCGAGGAGCCCACCAGGACCCCGTCGGTGCCCCGCTCGGCCCGCAGGAGCTCGGTGCCCTCGGCGTCCACGCGCTGCGCAACTCGCTGCTGCCGGTGGTCACCGTGATCGGGCTGTCGCTCGGGACGCTCATCGGTGGCGCCATCCTCACCGAGACGATCTTCAACCTCACCGGGGTGGGCAAGACCCTCTTCGACGCCATCGACTCCCGTGACTACACGGTGGTGCAAGGCTTCACGGTGATCATCGCCATGGGCTTCGTCGTGGTGAACCTGCTGACCGACATCGCCTACACGTTCCTCGACCCCAAGGTCCGGGTGCAGTAGATGGCCCGCCGGTTGGTCGCGCGCTGATGCCCGCCGAGGAGCTTCCCCTCACCGAAGCGACCGCGACGGTGCCGGTGCTGGCCGACCACGGGCTGTGGCGCGACGCGTTCCGGTCCACGCTGGGCAAGCGCTCGGCGCGGGTGGGCCTGAGCATCCTCGTGCTGCTGGTCGGGCTCGCCGTTCTCGCTCCCGTGCTGGCCCCCTACGGCGAGCGGGAGGTGCTGCTCGGTCGCGAGAACATCCGCCCGCGCCAGGACCCCTGTGTGCACGTGCTGGGCTGCGACGAGGACCTGCCCCAGCATGTCCTGGGCATCGACGGCAACGGGCGCGACGTGTTCAGCCGGCTGTTGTACGGCGCCCGGGTGTCGTTGCTGGCCGGCGTCGCCGCGGTGTCGTTCGCGGTGGCCATCGGCACCGTCCTGGGGCTCTTCGCCGGGTTCTACGGCGGCTGGCTCGACAACGTGGTCATGCGCACGATGGACGTATTGCTGGCCTTCCCCGCCCTGCTGCTGGCCATCACCATCGTCACCGTGTTGGGCAACGGCTTGTTCAACGCGGTGATCGCCATCTCCGCGGTCACCATCCCGGTGTACGCCCGGGTGGTGCGCTCCAGCGTGCTCACCGTCCGCGAGCAGGACTTCGTGACCGCCGACCGCGCCTTGGGTGTGTCGAGCCTGCGCATCCTCTGGCACCGGGTGCTGCCCAACTCGCTCACCCCGCTCGTGGTGCAGGCCACGCTCGGCATCGCCACCGCGGTGCTCGAGCTGGCCGCGCTGTCCTTCGTCGGCCTCGGAGGCGACCCCACCCAGGCCGAGTGGGGGCGCATGTTGGCCCTCGAGCGCAACCAGGTGTTCACCGCTCCCCATCTGATCGTGTTCCCCGGCCTGGCCATCATGGCCAACGTCTTGGCGTTCAACCTGATCGGCGACGGCTTTCGCGACGCCCTCGACCCGCGGCTCAACCGGTGAGCGCCAAGGGCCCGGCTACACCCGCCGCGTTGTTGGAGATCCGCGGGCTCCGCACCCATTTCGCGACCCGCGACGGGACGGTCAAGGCGGCCGACGGTGTCGACCTACGCGTCGAGCCGGGCCAGGTGGTGGGCCTGGTGGGCGAGTCGGGTTCGGGCAAGAGCGTCACGGCCCTGTCGGTGCTGGGCCTGGTGGACCAACCCGGCCGCGTGGTGGGCGGGTCGGTGCGTTTTGCGGGGGAGGAGCTGCTCACGAAGAGCCGTCGGGAGATGCGGGCGGTGCGGGGCCGGCGCATCGGCATGATCTTCCAACAGCCGATCTCGTCGCTGAACCCCGCCTACCGGGCCGGCTTCCAGATCGCCGAGGTGTACGAGGCGCACGAGCAGGCGCGCCGCTCGGCGACGCAGCACCGGGCGGTCGAGATGCTGGCCAAGGTGGGCATCGCCGACGCCGCCCGGATGGCGCGGTCGTTCCCCCATCAGCTCTCCGGCGGCCAGGCCCAGCGGGTGATGATCGCCATGGCGCTCGCCGCCCGGCCGGAGCTGCTCATCGCCGACGAGCCAACCACCGCGCTCGACGTGACCATCCAGGCGCAGATACTCGACCTCATGTGCGACCTGCGGGCCGAGCTCGGCATGGCCATGCTGCTCATCACCCACGACCTGGGGATCGTGGCCGAGCTGGCCGACCGGGTGGCGGTCATGTACGCCGGCCGGATCGTCGAGGAAGCGGGTACTCGGGCCCTGTTCTCGTCTCCACTGCACCCCTACACCAAGGGCCTCATCGGGTCGGTGCCGGTGATCGGAGAGCGACGCCGCCGCCTCGACGTGATCCCTGGCCGGGTTCCCGATCTGGTCGACCTGGGCCCCGGTTGTCGCTTCGCGCCCCGTTGCCGGGCGCGCCTGGAGGCCGGGCTCACGCGCTGCAGCGAGGCGGTGCCGGCACTGGTCGAGGTGCCCCCCGGCCACCGGGTGCGCTGCTTCCTGCATAGCGAGCTCAGCGTGAACGAGGTGGCCGGCGAGATGGCTGACCCGGCCGGCGACCCGGCCGGCGACGCGGCCGGCGAGGCGGTGGGCGAGGTGGGGGGCGGTGCCGACGCCGCGCGGACCGAGATGCCATGACCGCGCTGGTCGAGGTGCGTGACCTGGTGAAGACGTTCCCTGTGCGCTCGGGCGTGTTCGCCAAGGCGTCGGGCTCGGTGCGGGCGGTCGACGGCGTGAGCCTCGACATCCATGCCGGCGAGGTGCTGGGCCTGGTCGGCGAGTCCGGGTGCGGCAAGAGCACGCTGGGCCGGCTCGTGCTCGGGCTGCTCGCACCCGACTCGGGCACGATCCGCTTCGACGGCCGGGACGTGGTCTCCGCCAACCGGCGTCGGCTGCGCGAGCTACGCCGAGACATGCAGATCGTGTTCCAAGACCCGTACTCGTCGCTGGACCCGCGTGCCACCGTGGGCGACAGCGTGGCCGAGGGGCTCCGGGCGCAGGGAGTACCGGCCGGTCAGCGCCAGGATCGGGTCGAGGAGGTCCTCACCCTCGTCGGGCTGGAGCCCTACCACGCCCGGCGCTACCCGCATCAGTTCAGCGGCGGCCAGCGCCAGCGGGTGGGGATCGCCAGGGCCTTGGCCGTGGAGCCCCGCTTCCTGGTGGCGGACGAGCCGGTGTCGGCGCTGGACGTCTCGATCCGCTCCCAGATCCTCAACCTGCTGCGTGATCTCCAAGCGCGGCTGGACTTCACGCTGGTGTTCGTGGCGCATGACCTGAGCGTGGTCGAGCACCTCTGCGATCGGGTGGCGGTGATGTACCTCGGCACCATCGTGGAGATCGGCACCCGCGACGAGGTGTTCGGCAATGCCCGGCACCCCTACACCCAGGCTCTGCTGTCGGCCATCCCCGTGCCCGACCCCACCCGAGCTCGGAGCCGGGTTCGTCTCACCGGCGAGCTGCCCAGCCCCCTCGACCCGCCGAGCGGCTGCCGCTTCCATCCCCGCTGTCCGATCGCGCGGCGCGCGGTGTGCGACGTGGAGGTGCCGACGCTGCTCGCCGTCGCGGCGGTCCCCGCGCACCTTGCGTCGTGCCACCTGCGCACGGGGGCCCACCAGGATCTCGACCCCGGCCCCGGCCCCGGCCCCGGCCCCGGCCCGTTTTTGCCGTCGCCCGACCCAACCACTCCGACGTCCTCCTGCCCGGGATGAACGGCTTCGGCCGTGACCAGCCTCCTGGGCGCGCCCGCGGGCGCTCCAGAGCCCGTGGAGACCGTCGTGCATGTTGAGCATGGGGGACGCCAGAATGGCCGAGGTGAGGATCGCCTTCGGGACCGACGAGCGGACCGCGCTCACCGACGACGTGCACGCGACGCTGGTGCAGCGAGGGCACGACGTGGTCGTGGTCGGTGACGGCGACCCGTGGCCCGACGTGGGCCGGGCGGTGGGTGAGCTGGTCGCCGGCGGCCACGCGGAGCGGGGCGTGGTGTGCTGCTGGACCGGCACCGGCGTGTCCATGGCGGCCAACAAGGTCGCGGGCGTTCGGGCGGCCCTGTGCACCGACGCCGAGACGGCCCGGGGCGCTCGCCGCTGGAACGACGCCAACGTCGTGGCTCTCGGTCTGCGCCTGACCACGGCCACGGTCGCCACCGAGATCCTCGATGCGTTCCTCGCCACCGAGGCCGATCCCGACGAGCGAGCGCAGGTCGCCAAGCTCGGCTGACCCCTACCGCGTCAAGGCTCGGCGGGCCCGGCGGGCCCGGCGGGCCCGGCGCGCGACGATGAGCACGGCCGGGCCGTTGCGGTGCCCGGCGCGCCGACGGGCAAGGAGGTGAGACGGGTGCAGGCACGGCTGCGGGATCGTCAGGAGTACAAGCTGGCCGGTGCCCTCTTGCGGGCCGACCGCCCACTGGCGCTGGCGTGGTGGACCGTCCTCGTCCTGCGCGGCCTGCTGCCCGCCGCCTTCGCCGTGGCCATGGGGGTGCTGGTCTCCGCCGTCGAGGGTGGTGAGCCACTCGGCGCCCCGCTGGCCGCCGTCGGCACCGTCTTCGTGCTTCTCCAGGTCCTGGTGCCGGTGCACCTGGCCTTGGGCTACAACCTCGGCGACCGCACCTCGGCCTGGCTCTACGACCTGTTGACCGAGGCCTGCCTCGAACCGCCCGGCATGGGCCACCTGGAGGACCCCGACCTGAGCGCCGACCTGACGGTGGCCCGGGAGTTCGACGCCGGGATGACCGGGCCTCCCCTGTCGATAGCCATGGACTTCATCGCCGACGGCCTGGTGACGATGGTGGCCGGCGTGGCCTCGGCGGCCGTCCTCTTCGCCGTCGGGCTCGGCGCCTTCGGGTGGTGGCCCGCGCTGGTGCTGGGGGGCGCCTGGTTGTCCACCCACTGGCTGCTCAAGGAGAGCGGCGTCTGGCGCGATCGCCGGACTGAGGAGGTCCGCCGCGCCCAGCGCGACGCCGACTATGCCTACCGGCTGGCCGTCGACCCGCCGGCGGCGAAGGAACTGCGCCTGTTCGGCCTGGCCGACTGGACGCTCGAACGCTTCGTGAACCGCCGGGCCCGCCTCCACCAGCTGCAGTACGCGGCCACCAGGCTCAGGGAGCGGTCGGTCCTGGCCAGCCTGGTCGTGGTGGGCGCAGCCAACGTGGCCGTCTTCGCCGCGCTGGCCGACGCCGCCGCCGACGGGCGCATCGACCTCGGTCGCACCGTGGTGCTGGCCCAGGCGGCGGTGGGCACCGCGGCGATCGCCTTCGGCGGCCTCAACTGGGCCCTGGACGGCGCGGCCGCCCCGGTCGCCGCCGCCCTGCGGGTCAAGCCCGCCATGGCCCCCGCCGGCGCGCTGGCCTCGGGCAGCACCGCCGCCGAGGGTATGCCGGCTCGGGAGATCCGCTTTCGCGACGTCACCTTCGCCTACCCGGCCGAGCCGGGCACCCCGGTCCTGGACGGCTTCGACCTCACGGTCCCAGCCGGGTCCTCGTTGGCCATCGTCGGCCAGAACGGTGCCGGCAAGACCACGCTGGCCAAGCTGCTGTGCCGGCTCTACGACCCTCGAGCCGGCTCTATCGAAGTGGACGGCGTCGACCTCCGCCGGCTCGACGTCGAGTCCTGGCGGAGCCGGCTGGCCGCCGTGTTCCAGGACTTCATCCGCTTCGAGCTGACGTTGCGCGACAACGTCGCCCCTCGCGGCGCGCCCGACGAGGTCATCCTGGCGGCCCTGGCCGACGCCGGCGCCACCGGCCTGGCCGACCTCGGCACGCCGTTGGCCAAGGGCTACGAGGGGGGCACCGACCTGTCCGGCGGCCAGTGGCAGCGCGTGGCCCTGGCCCGGGCGCTGTGTGCCGTGCGACTCGGCGCCGGCGTGGTCCTGCTCGACGAGCCCACCGCCCAGCTCGACGTGCGGGGCGAGGCCGAGATCTTCTCGCGCCTGCTGGCCGCCACCCGCCACTGCACGACGATCCTCATCTCGCACCGCTTCTCCACGGTGCGCCAGGCCGATCGCATCTGCGTGCTCGAACATGGCCGCCTCGTCGAGCTCGGCACGCACGACGAGCTCATGGCGCTCGACGGCCGCTACCGCACGATGTTCGAGCTGCAGGCCCAGCGGTTCGGTCCCGGCGCGCCGGCCGATCCCGACGAGCAGGGCGTGGTTCTCGATGCCCTCTCCTGACCCGTCCTCTGCTGACCGGCGCACGCCGCGGGTCGACGACGACCTGCCGCCGGCGCTGTCGTCGATGTGGCGGCTGTGCAAGCTCGGCTACCGCCACGAGCCCGGGCTCATGGCCGCGGCGGTCACCTTGTCGCTCCTGGCGGCTGTCCCCGACGCTCTCCTGGCCTTGTGGCTGAAGCTGCTCGGCGAGGGCGTGTTGGAGAACGACCGCAGCCTGGTGGTGGCGGCGGCCCTCGGCCTCGGCCTGTCCAGCGCCGGTACGTGGTTCCTGCGCACGGTTTCGACGCGGGTGCAGCGGCGCTTCCGCGACAAGGTCACCATCGCCCTGGAATCCCACGTCGCCCGGCTGCAGGCGACGGTCGTCACCGTCGCCCACCAGGAGCGTCCCGCGTTGCTGGACCGGCTGTCGGTCCTGCGGGACCAGGTCTTCGTCCTCGACCACCTGTACATGTCGGTGTTCTCGACCGCCGGATGGTGCCTGCGTCTCGGCGTGACGGTGGCGTTGCTGGCCTCGATCCACCCGGCCCTGGTGGCCCTGGTGCTGTTCGCCTTCCCGACCGCCGTCACCTCGGCCTGGCGCCCGGCGGTGGAGCGGGCCGCCGAGGAGCGGGGCGCGCCGTCGCGGCGCCTGGCCCGGCATCTGTTCACGACGGCTACGACCGCACCGCCGGGCAAGGAGGTGCGCGTCACCGGGATCGGCCCGCGGTTGGCGGCCGACCGCCGCGCCGCGTGGGAGCGGTGGTACGGGCCGGTGGCGGCGGCGCGGCTCGTATCGGCGTTGTGGAACGCGCTGGCCTGGGCGGCGTTCGGGGCGGCCTACGTCGGCGGCGTGGCGTTCGTGGCGTCCGGGCTCGACGCACCTCCCGCCGACGTCGTGCTGGTGCTGGCGGCGGGCGCCCGGCTGTCGTCCTACATCGGCGCCACGGTCGGCGAGATCGGGTTCCTGCGCGGCATCTGGATGGACGGGTCGCGGCGGCTGGCCTGGCTCGAGGACTACGCCGCCGGTCTCGAGCCGACGGCCGACCTTGTTGCGCCGGACCAGCTCCGCCGCGGCATCACCTTCGACGACGTGTCGTTCGCCTACCCCGGCACCTCGCGCCTGGTGCTGGACGGGGTGTCGCTCACGCTGCCGGCCGGCGCGGTGGTCGCAGTGGTGGGCGAGAACGGGGCCGGCAAGACCACCCTGGTGAAGCTGCTGGCCAAGCTGTACGAGCCGACGACGGGCCGCATCCTCGTCGACGGCGTGGACCTGGCTCGTATCCCCGCGCCGGACTGGCGCGCCCGCCTGGCCGGCGCCTTCCAGGACTTCTTTCGCTTCGAGCTGGCCGCCCGCCACAGCGTCGGGGTGGGCGATGTCGCCCGTCTCGACGACGACCCCGCCGTGATGGCCGCCCTCGATCGGGGCGGCGCCGACGACGTCGTGGCCGCCCTGCGGTCGGGGCTCGACACCCAGCTCGGACCGACCTGGCCCGAGGGCGTGGAGGTCAGCTTCGGGCAGTGGCAGAAGCTGGCCCTGGCTCGCGGGTTCATGCGCGACAACCCCCTGGTGCTGGTCCTCGACGAGCCCACCGCGGCTCTCGACGCCGAGACCGAGCACGCGCTGTTCGAGCGCTACGCGGCCGGCGCCCAGCGCGCCGGCGGCCATGGCGGCATCACCGTGCTTGTCTCGCATCGCTTCTCCACGGTGCGCATGGCGGATCTGATCGTCGTCCTCGACGGCGCCCGGGTGGTCGAGGTCGGCGACCACGACCAGCTCCGCGCGGCGGGCGGTCCCTACGCCGAGCTCTACGCCATCCAGGCCTCCGCCTATCACTGAGCGGCGGCCCGGACCGACCGCCCGACGCCCTGTCGACGATGTGGGTGCTGAAGCGGTAGTTCGTCGCCGTGCCCGGCGTACGCTCGGTCCCATGACCGTCACCGACGCCACCGACGTCAAGCTCACCGAGTGGACCTCCTGCGGCGGGTGCGCCGCCAAGTGGGGCGCGGCCCCGCTGGCCGACCTGATGCGAACGCTGGCCGCCGGTGCCGACCCCGAGCTGCTCGTCGGCCTCGCCCCCTTCGACGACGCGGCCGTGTACCGGCTCACCGACGAGCTGGCCCTGGTCTCGACCACCGACTTCTTCCCGCCGCTGGTCGACGACCCCGCCGACTTCGGGGCCATCGCCGCCGCCAACGCCTGCAGCGACGTGTTCGCCATGGGCGGACGGGTGGTGCTGGCCCTCAACATCTCCGCCTTCCCCGAGCGCATGCCCGTGGACGCGGTGGCCGCCATCCTGCGCGCCGCGGCGCAGGTCGTCACCGAGGCCGGGGGCAGCGTGGCCGGCGGCCACACCATCCGCTCCGACGAGCCGATCTTCGGCCTGGCCGTGCAGGGCCTGGTGCATCCCGACCGGATCTTCACCAAGGGCGGCGCTCGCCCCGGCGACGCGCTGGTGCTCTCCAAGCCCATCGGAACCGGGATCGTGCTGGCCGGGGCCACCCCCGACGACAAGGCGGCGGCCATCGTGGGCATGCGCCGGCTCAACCGGGGCGCGGCCGAGACGCTCGTCGCCCTGGCCGATCCCCCTCACGCGGTAACCGACGTGACCGGCTTCGGCCTGCTCGGCCACGGTTGGGAGATGGCCGAGCGTTCCGGCGCGCGCCTGGCGTTCGACAGCGGCTCGGTCCCGCTCTACGCCGGCGCCCTGGCCGCGGCTGAGGCCGGCGTGCGCACCGGCGGCGACGCCCGCAACCGGGTGCATCTCGAAGGCCGGGTGACATCGAACGCCACGGCGGCACTCGAAGCGCTGGGCTATGACCCGCAGACCTCGGGCGGGTTGCTGGCCGCGGTCGCCCCCGGATCGGTTCCCGCCTTGACGGACGCGGGGTTCACGGTGATCGGTGAGGTCACCTCCGGCGAGGCAGCGGTCGAGCTCCGATAGGCGGGGCCGCGGGCGCCGGGGGCGCCGGCGCTACTGTCGGCGGCGATGGCCCTCGCCACCGCTCCGGTCCTGCGCAAGGCCCTCAGGGCCCGGTCACCCTCGCTGGCCTTCGAGCGGGCGCTGTGGGCCGCCGGCCACGACGTGGTCGTCGGGATGGACGAGGTCGGCCGCGGTTCGTGGGCCGGGCCGCTCACCGTGGGGGCGGCGGTGCTGCCGGTCGAGCGGCGCGTCTACAAGGTGCGGGACTCCAAGATGCTCACCGAGGCCGAGCGTGAGGCCATCTTCGACCGCATCGCCCGCTGGTGCCGGGCCTGGGCGGTCGGCCACGCCAGCCAGCAGGAGTGCGACCGGCTCGGCATGTCGGCGGCTCAGCGCCTGGCCGCGGCCAGGGCCATCGCCGGCCTCGGGGTGGTGCCCGACCAGGTCCTGCTGGATGGCAAGTGGGACTTCGTCGGCGGTGGCATCACCCACCGCGTGGTCAAAGGCGACGCCCGCTGCCTGTCCATCGCGGCCGCCTCCATCCTGGCCAAGGTCACCCGCGACCGCATCATGCGGGCCGAGGCCGAGCACTACCCCGGCTACGACTTCGAGTTCAACAAGGGCTACCCCTGCCCACGCCACAAGGCCGCGCTGCAATGGCTGGGCCCGGCCGCCATCCACCGTCGTAGCTGGGTGTTCATGGACCACCTGCCCTGGTCCGGTGTGCCACGGATAGTGCCGCCCGACCCGCAGGGGACCTTGTTCGCTCCGGCGTAGGGTTCGCTCCGGCGTAGGGCGCCGACCACCCTCGCGCTGGGTCAGATCTCGGCCGACCCGCCCTCCCAGCGCAGGCGCAGGCGGGGCCCGTCGGCCGCCTCGACCGTGTCGAAGCGGACACCGAGGGCGGCGACGAAGCAGTCCGTCCGGGCCCGGCTGCACCCGCACCATCTCAGCGTCGCGCCCGGCGAAGAGCTCGGCGGTGCGGGTCCCGGGGTGCAGTACGAGCACCTCGCCCACGCCGAGGGAGGCGAAGAACCCGAGCTTGTCGTAGGTCTCGTCGTTCGGGGAGCGGATCTCGACCACCAGCTCCGCCGGCCCGTCGACACCCCGCTCCGTGCTCAAGCCCGCCCGGGCGTAGGTCTGGTCGGGGACCCGGTAGTCGTCGTCCACGCCGGGCCGGAACAGCCCGGTCTCGTACCAGGCGACCAGCTCCCTACTCTTGGCAGCTGCCGCCAAGACGACGAACAGGTTCGCACCCAGGCGCTGGTGAGGGCCGGCCGCGGGCGGCACCATGTGCAGCACCCCGTCCCACATCTCGTCGCGACCGTCGGCCCCGATGCGCCGCCGCTCGGCCAGCAGCGACTCGGGTACGTCGACCATCACGGCTCGCACCCCGACGAGGCTATCCGCCCGACCCCGGCCCCGGGTTGTCGCCGCCCCCGGACCCGGGCCCGAGTTGTCACCACCCCTCATCGCCCCTCATCGCCATCTTCATCGCCATCTTCATCGCCATCTTCGTCGCCACCTTCGTGGTCGCCGATGGTGGCGGCCAGGCCGGCGGCCAGAGCCCGGCGCTCGGCCGCGTCGAGGCGGGCGGCGGCATGTAGCGGGAGGTAACGCCGCGGTGGCATCTCCCGGTCGAGCACCGTCTCGGCGGCATCGTCGGCCTCGTCCTGTTCGAGGTCCCACTCCGAGAAGTTCAGGACGGCGCGGCCGTCATCCACGTCGCGTTGGATGAGCCACGACATGGGCGCCACGTTGGAGTACCAGGGCCATTTCGTCTCGTTGCTGTGGCAGTCGAAACAGGCGGCGACGGCCAGCTCGCGGGTGCGGGGCGAATCCCACGCCGGCTCCCGGCGCACCGCCGGGTTGTCGTGGTCGCGCCCGTAGGGAACGAGCTGCAGCGCGAGCACCACCGCCACGGTGCCTACGGCGAGCTGCGGCGCGATCCGGCGCAGTCCTCGCCGCAGGCGTCCGAGTCGGGTCACGCCGTGTTCCCTAGCACGTCCAACCACTTCTTCACCTGCTACACGAGGCAGGCGCGCCGCCTTTTGCGCGCGCCCGTCCTCGCTGACCGGGGCTGAGCGCGCGCAAAACGTGGCACGCGGCTCACGCCGCTCTCGCTCGCGCCAAGGCGGCGGTGACCTGCGCGGCTACGTCGCCCGGACGCTGGACCACGTCGTGCCAGGTGAAGCGAAGGACCGTCCATCCGAGCGCAACGACGCGGTTCTGCCGCGCGAGGTCGCGCTGGAGCGCCGAGCGCGACCGGTGAACACTCAGGCCGTCGACCTCGGCGACGACGCCGGCGGATGGCCAGGCGAAGTCCACCTCGGCCACGAACCGACCTTCCGCATCCGAAATGGCGTAGTGGAACCGTCCGGGCGGGACGCCGTGGGCCCGCAGGAGACGCGCCATCATCGGCTCGAGCACGCTGTCGGGGCGCTGCTCACCGAGCAACCAGTCGTCGAGAACGCGGCGCAGGACGCCGATCCCGTTGCGCCCGGACCGCCCGATCTCGTCGATGAGCCGAAAGAGCCGGCTGACGGTGGTTCGCTCGTCAGCCAGGGCCTGGGCTACGGACGAGGCCACGGCTCGGCCAGTGGTGACGGCGCCGAGGTCACCGAGCGTGCGCTCCGCGCTGGTGACTGCCAACCCGGCGCGGCGCGACACGTGGTGCTGCGGGAGAAGGTTGGTCCGGTGGACGACGACGCCCCGCAGCCGCGGGCAACGGCCGGTCGGCACGGTCAGTTCGGGCTGATCGACCGGAGCACCGATACCCCAGAGGGCGGCCGCGCAACGATGCGATACCACGGCGCCCGGACCGGCGGCATGCAGCGCGGCCAGCAGCGCTTGGCTAGGCGCCGGCGCGGCGGCTGCGTGCCGGTACACGCCGGCGTGCAGCCGCACGGCTCGACCGGTGGCCAGCCGGCGGTCGAGCGCCGACGCGCTGATGCCGGCGGCCAGCGCGCTCTGCCGGTAGAGGAGGCCCAAGTTGTTCTCTGCCAGACCGCAGAGCGTCAGTTCGATGTCCATCGCTACATGATGTCGATGGCATGTGACACTCGGGTTCTCGCCGGTTGCGAACCCGGCGCGGTCATACTTTTTGCGCGCGCCCACCCTCGCTCAGCGCGGGCAAGCGCGCGCAGAACGAGGTGGGGGCGCGCGCGCACGACGTCGGGCCTCAGGCGGGGCCCAGGTCGACGTCGAGGGCGAGGGTCAGGCAGCGGCAGCCTCCGCCGGCCTTGAGGAACTCGCCCACCGGCGACTCCACGACGTCGAAGCCCCAGCCCTCGAGCCGGCGCCCGACCCGCGTCGGGACCGACGGCATGACCACGTTCGTCCCCACCACCACCGAGTTGGCGCAGAAGGCCATGGCCTCGTCGTCCTCGAGCCAGAGCGGCTCGGGCACGAGCTCCTCCACGACGCGGCGGCCGTAGCGGTCCCACCCCAGCGGCGCGCAGATCGCCCGGCGGTCGTCGAGCGGGCAGAAGGTGAGGTCGACGTGGTAGAGACGTTCGTCGACGAGCTCCACCGAGCGCACCGCGGTCCCGAGCAGCCGCGACAGCACCGGACCGGCGGAGGCGTCGGAGCGGGGCCGGTAGCCCGACAACAGGGTCCCGCCGAAGGGCAGGGCGTCGCCGGCACCCTCGTGGTCCACCTCGACGGGCAGGTGGTCGACCCGCCAGCCCCGCGCCGCGAACCAGGCCGTGAACACCTCGGTCTCGGGCTGGCGCTGGGGGTAGCGGAAGTGGCTGGGGACGAACTGCCCCGCCCCCGCCCCTGCCCCGGCCGCGGTCCCCGGGGCTGTGGCAGGGGCGGCCCGCACCAGCCCGGCGTTGGCGGTGAACACCAGGTCGGGCACGTGGGGCTGCGGCTCGATGGTTTCGACCACGGCACCGGCGCCGCGCAGGTTGGCGGCCAGGGCCTCCCACTGGGCGGCGGCCCCCTCGATGTCGACCGCCACCTCACGGTGCATCCACGGGTTGATCTCGTAGAGCACCCCGAAGTGCAGGGGCGGGCACATGAGGTAGCGCCTTCCCCAGCGCAGGGGCGTCACGTCCGGCGCGAGTCGTCGGCGAGCGCGAGGATCAGCACGCCAGCCGGTCGGCCAGCTCGCGCAGGAACGGGCCGACGTCGGTGACGATCCCGAGCGCCTGATGGCTGCCGCGGTCGGCGAGCTTGGTGACCACGGCCTGGTTGATGTCGACGCAGAAGGTCTCGACGCCGCCGGGCAGGATGTTCCCGGTGGCCACCGCGTGCAGGGTCGAGGCCAGCATAAGAGCCACCGCCACCCCGCCGATCAGGTCGCGCATGGCGTCGGCCGCGGCCACGACATCGGTCATCGTGTCGGGCAGGGGACCGTCGTCGCGGATGGAGCCGCCCAACACGAACGGCACCCCGGCGCGCACGCACTCGTACATGGCCCCACCGGTGACGAAGCCCGCGTCGACCGCGGCCGAGATCGAACCGTGGCGCCGGACCTCGTTGATGACCCGCAAGTGGTTGCTGTGCCCGCCCTCGCTGCGCGAGCCCTCCAGGATCGAGACGCCGAGCGACGTGCCCAGGATGTTCGATTCCATGTCGTGGGTGGCGAAGCCGTTGCCGGCGAACAGCACGTCGATCCAACCGCCGCGCACCAACCGGGCCACGTCGGGCGCCGCGCCGGTGTGGACCACGGCGGGGCCGCACACCGCCAGTACCCGCCCGCCTCGCTCCCGTGCCGCCCGCAGCCGCGACGCCACCTGGTGCACGAGCAGGGTCTTGGGCTTCTCCGAGGACACGTCGGAGGTCATGAACTCGAATGCCCGCGTGTCGCGCCGCTTGTCGGGCGCGTGCACCCGGACCCCGGCGGGGCCGACGACCACCCGGTCCCCGAGCGCCACCCGGTGCATCGGGACCGTGCGCGCCGTAGCGGCCGGCGCCCCGGCGTCCGCGGTGCCCGAGGCTCGCACGACGATGCCGCAGTCCATCTCCGGGTTCTCGACCACCACCCAGCGCCCGCCCACGCGCACCTCGGTGGCGAGGTTGGTGGTGGAGTAGAACCCCACGGGAAGGACCCCGGCCCGGTCGGCGGCCACCAGCGTGACGTCGGCGTCGCCCACGCGGTTGGCCCCGTGCACCTGGAGCAGCTCGACCAGCGTGTCGAGGGCGCGGTGGTCGTCGCCGCGGATCTCGATGGTGGCCCGGCTCGGGTCCACGTTGGTGCGACCCAGCTCGAAATCGTCGATCCGGTAGTCGGCACCGGCGTCGAGGATGAGGTCGAGGACCTTGGCCAGGATCAGCGAGTCGACGATGTGACCCTCGAGCTTGACGGTCTCGGTCGGCATGGGACGGTACCCCGGTGTTCGGCGGTCGGCCGCGCCACAGTACGATGCGCGACCGCATGGGCCAGCCGATCACCGTCGTCGAGCAACGGTCGTCGCGACCGGGCATCGTGCGCTTCGAGGTCAACCGACCGCTCACCGGCATGGGCCACGAGCGGTACCGGGCTGACGAGCCCGTCGAGGGCGTACGACCGCCCGACGAGCTGGCTCGGCGGCTCCTGGCCCGCGGCGGGATCGACGCGGTGCATATGAACGGCAGCATCGTCACGGTCGACCTGGCCAAGGGCGGCGGCACCGACGGCATCGCCGCGCTGATCCGCGAGCTCTTCCTGTACTACCCCGAGGGCGGGACGACCACGGCCGTAGCCGGCTGACGCTCATGCGGGTCTACGAACTGGCGCGCGAGCTCGGGTGTACCAGCGCCGAGGTGCTGGCGCGCGGCGCCGAGGATGGCATCGCGGTCACCTCGGCCTCGTCGGGGCTTACCGACGAACAGGCCGAGCGCCTCCGTCGGCACTGGGCGCCGCCGCCGCCACCCCCACCATCCCCGTCGTCTTCTTCCCCGCCCCCGCCCCCGCCACCGCCGCCGCCGCCCCCGCCACCGCCGCCGCCCCCGTCACCGGTCCGGTCACCGACCCGGCCGCGCGCGCCGGCCTCACCGCCGCCGCCTCCCGGCGAGTTCTCGCCGGTCCCGCCTGCCGCCGCGCCGTGGCGGCCGCGCACGGCCGGTCCGCCGGCACCGCCGCCCGGACCGGCCGGGGCGCCCACGACCACGGGCTCGCCGCCGTCCCCCGGGGGCAGCGCGCAGCAAGGCCGCAAGGGGTGGCGCGTGGTTCTCTACGTCGTCGCGGCGCTGGTGGCCGTGTTCCTCGCCTTCGCGGTCGTGCGGGCGTTGGTCGACGACGACGACGACGGCGACGGCGGGCGCGACGAGGCGACCGAGCCCACCGATCCGGCCGACGTCGGCATCCAAGGCTCGCTCAGCGTCTTCGACGTCGTCGAGGGCGACTGCCTCGAGCTGCCGGCGGGGACGGCGTCGACCGAGGTGCTCCGCGTCGACAAGGTCGACTGCGGCGTGGCCCACGACCTCGAGATCTACGCGCTGGTGGTGCACCCGGGCGCGGCGGGTGACCCGTTCCCCGGTCTCGACGCCATCGTGGGCTTCGCCGACAACGAGTGCGTGGCGCGCTTCGAGGGCTTCGTCGGGACCTCGTTCGAGGTGTCCGAGCTCGACGTCTTCTACCTGTACCCCCAGGAGCAGTCGTGGTCGTTCGGCGACCGCGAGGTCGTGTGCGGTGTCTCCACGGTCGACGGCAGCCCGCTCACCGGCAGCGTGGAGGGCAGCGGCCGCTGAGGTCGGGCCCGGCCGGCGAGAGCGCCGACTACCCGCCATGATGGGTACCTGATGCCACACCTGTCGTGGGAGGCCACCCTCGAGCGCCTCGACGATGCCGCCATCCTGGTCGGCGCCGACCCCGACATCGTGCGCCTGCTGCGCCTGCCCGAACGGGTGCTCGAGGTGTCGGTGCCGGTGCGCATGGACGACGGGGGGGTCGAGGTCTTCACCGGGTGGCGGGTCCAGCACGACACCACCAGGGGGCCGGGCAAGGGCGGGCTGCGTTTCCATCCTGACCTCGACGTCGACGAGGTGAAGGCGCTGGCGGCCTCGATGACGTTCAAGACGGCCATCGCCGACCTGCCCTTCGGCGGCGCCAAGGGGGGCGTGCGTTGCGATCCCACCAAGCTGTCGCTCGGTGAGCTGGAGCGTCTGACCCGCCGCTTCACCTACGAGATCTCGCCGTTGCTGGGCCCTGACCGTGACGTGCCCGCCCCCGACGTCAACACCGACGGCCGGGTCATGGCCTGGATGATGGACACGCTGTCGATGACCACGGGCCAGCACCTGGGCGGGGTCGTCACCGGCAAGCCCCTGTCGATCGGCGGCACCCGGGCCCACGCGGGGGCGACGTCGACCGGGGTGCTCATCTGTGTCAGGGCCGCCTTCCGGGAGCTCGACCTCCCCCTCACCGGCAGCCGAGCGGCGATCCAGGGGTTCGGCAAGGTCGGTGGTCCGCTGGCCTTCCTGCTCGCCTCGGCGGGGATGCGGGTGGTGGCGGTGAGCGACGTCGGCGGTGCCATCGTCAACGAAGGGGGGCTCGACCCTGGGGGACTGGCCGATCATGTCGCGCTGGCCGGCACGGTGGCCGGGTTCGCCCGATCAGATCCGATCGATCCCGCCGAGCTCTTCGCCCAGCCCTGCGAGCTGTTCGTGCCCGCCGCCCTGGGCGGGGTGATCACCGCGGAGGTGGCGGCCAGGCTCGGCGCCCATGTCGTGGTCGAGGCGGCCAACGGTCCCACCACCCGGGCCGCCGAGCCGGTCCTCGACGAGCGGGGGGTCGTCGTCGTGCCTGACATCTTGGCCAACGCCGGCGGCGTCACCGCTTCCTACTTCGAGTGGGCCCAGGCTCGCCAGGGCTACGCCTGGGAGGAGGAGCTGGTGGCCGAGCGCCTGCGCAAGGGGATGGAGGCGGCGTTCACCACCGTGTGGGCCCGGGCCGAGGGGCTCGGGGTGTCGCTGCGCCGGGCCGCCTTCGCCCTGGCCCTGGAGCGGGTGGCCGAGGCCATCGCGGCGCGCGGCCTGTTCCCCTGATCCCCCTGCAAACCCGAAATGGCGTCCGGACGGCCCGGATATGGGCCAACGGGACGCCAGAACGGAATGACGGCGACCCGCGCTTGACCTCTGGCGAACATGAGTTCGATACTGGACGGCATGGCAGGAGGCGTGGCAGGAGCAGAGGGGTTGGCTCGGCTGGCTGCGGCCGCGGTCCGCACCCGAGCGGCGACCCTCGCGGGCGAGCGCGCGCTGCCCGTGGCGGCCGCGCTCACCGCGCTCTGTCCCGATGGCCTGCGCCGGGGCAGCACCGTTGCGGTCGCTGGGGGAGCGGGCTCCACCTCTTTGGCCTTGGTCCTGCTGGCCGGCCCTTCGGCTGCGGGATCATGGGTGGCGGTGGCCGGCGTGCCCACCCTGGGCCTGGCCGCGGCGGCAGGGTTCGGCGTGGTCCTCGGTCGGCTGGTGGTGGTTTCCCAGCCACCGCCGCCGTCCTGCGCCACGGTTCTGTCCACGCTCGTCGACGCCTTCGACATCGTGCTGGCCCGTCCCCCGCAGCGGGTGCGGGCAGCCGACGCCCGCCGGCTGGTGGCCCGGGCCCGGGAGCGAGGGTCGGTGTTGCTGGTGGCGTCGGGCGACGATCGATGGCCGGAGCCGGTCGACCTCCGGCTGACCGCCGTGGCCACCACCTGGGAGGGCCTCGGTGACGGCCATGGCCACCTGCGCGCCCGCCGGGTGACGGTGCAGGTCAGCGGGCGGCGGGCGGCGGCCCGTACCCGGCGGGTCGAGCTGTGGCTGCCCGCGCCCGGCGGCGGGGTGGCCCCCGTCGAGTCGACCGGTACGACCGATGCGACAACGGCAGACCGGACAACGGCAGACTGGACAACGGCAGATGCGGCAACGGCAGACCGTTTCGGTCCACGGCTGCCGCATCGACGGGCGATGTGACGCCCGTGACCACCCGCACGCTGGTGGTGGCCTTCGCCGACTGGTCGGTGGTGGCGGTCGGCGCCCCCGCCGACGAGCCCGTGGCGGTGGTGCGGGCCAAGCGGGTGGTGGCCGCCTCTCCCGCAGCTCGGGCCGAGGGGGTGCTGCCCGGCCTGTGTCGTCGAGAGGCCCAGGCCCGTTGCCCCGCGGTGACCATCGGCGACCACGACCCGGCTCGAGACGCCCGGGCCTTCGAACCGGTAGCGGCGGCCCTGGAGGTGCTGACGCCCCGCATCGAGATCACCGAACCGGGCCGCGCCGCGTTCCCCACCCGGGGACCGTCCCGGTACTTCGGAGGAGACGCGGCCTTGGCTGCTCGGGCTGCGGCTCTGGCCCGAGGCGCGGTTCCCGGCGTGACCCGCGGCATGGGCCCGGGCGTGGGGGTGGCCGACGGGCCCTTCACCGCCGCGTTGGCGGCGCGCCAGTCCGCGACCGCAGGCGGGGGCGCGGGGAGCATTCTGGTCGTGGCTCCCGGCGCCAGCCCCGCCTTCCTGGCCCCGCTGCCCCTGGCCACGCTCGAGCACGACGAGCCGGGGCGCCGCGAGTTGGTCGACGTCCTGGGCCGTCTCGGGCTGCGAACGCTCGGGGACCTGGCCGCCTTGCCCGCGGCCGACCTCGTGGCCCGCTTCGGCACCGGCGGAGCCGTGGCGCACCGCCTGGCTGCGGGGCTCGACCCCCGCCCTCCGACCACCCGCCCCCCGCCTCCGGAGCTCGCCGTCACCGCCGAGCTCGACCCACCTGCCGAGCGGGTCGACGTCGTCGCCTTCACCGCCCGGGCCCTGGCCGACGAGCTCCACCGCCGCCTGACCGGGCGGGGGATGGCCTGCACCCGGCTGCTCATCGGGGCCGAGACCGAACACGGCGAGGTGATGGAGCGCCTGTGGCGTCACGAGGGCACGCTCGGCCCGGGCGCCATCGCCGACCGGGCGCGTTGGCAGCTGCATGGGTGGTTGGAGGGTTCGGCGCAGCACCGGCCCACCGCGGGGATCTCGCGGCTGCGCTTGGCGCCCGACGAGGTCGTGGCGGCCACCGGCCGCCAGCTCGGGTTCTGGGGCGGGACCACCGGCGCGCCGGAGCGGGCCGTGCGAGCCATGGCTCGCCTGGCCGGCCTGCTCGGGCCCGAGGCGGTCACCGTCCCGGAATGGCGGGGCGGACGAGGGGCGGCGGAGCAGGTGGGCCTGGTGCCCGCGGTTGCGGTCGACCTCGACGGGGAGCGCGCCGGGGTTCGACCCGGACCGGTGAGCGCGCCGTGGCCGGGCCGGTTGCCCGAGCCCGAGCCGGCCACCGTGCACCCCGAGCCCCTGCCCGTCACCGTCCTCGACGGCGGTGGCGCTGCGGTGGGGGTGAGCGGGCGGGGCCGGGTCACCGCTGCTCCCCATCAGGTGGTGGTGGGCGACGCTCGCCCGGTGCGGGTGCTGGCCTGGGCCGGGCCGTGGCCGGTGGACGAACGCTGGTGGGACCCCGCCGGGCATCGCCGCCGGGCCCGCTTCCAGGTGGTAACCGACGACGGGGTGGCCCGCCTGCTCGCCGTCGAAGCCGGCCGCTGGTGGGCGGAAGCGGTGTACGACTGACCGTGCCAGGGTGGCGCGGGCTGACCCTCGGGGCCAGTTCTCACACGGGTCGCGGCCACGCCGGTCATGGCAGCTCCTCCCCCCGGCCCTGACGAACAAACGTTCGCGGGTAACCGACGACGGATCAGGTCGCTTCGCTGCCGAGGCTGATGTCGCCCACGATGCAGCGGTCGAAGCCGTTGCCGCCGAAGAGCACGTCGAGGCTCGGGCCTCCGTCGAGCACGTCGTTACCTTCGTCACCGAAGAGCTGGTCGATGCCGCCGCCACCGCAGACAGGTCGTCGCCTCCGAGGCCGAAGATGCGCTCAGCGGCGAGCCCAACAGCTCAGGGGGTCGCGGTCGCCACGAAGCGACCTGGGCGCCGTCGGGCGCTGGCGCGGCCGGGGCTCGGTATGTTCCGCGGTCAGGGCCCGACGGTGACCGTGAGCCGGTACGGCAGTTGTGGTCGCGCGCTCTCGGGCCCGGTCATCTGGAGGCTGACGTCCACGTCGCCGGCGCTACCCGCCGCCCTGCAGAACACGAAACGAGCCGGCACCCTGGTCACCCTGGTCCGCCGGGCGACAGTCGTCGTCGGTCTCGGCCAGCTCCCAGCCGGCCGCGGCGAACGATGCCTCGATCTCCGCCAGCGCGAGGTGCTCGGGGACGAGCCACTGTCGCACGACGCTCGGGCATGGCACGTCGCCGCAGAACGGCGCCCGACCGTTGGCATCATCGAGCACCAGCTCCCACTCGGGCCCCGGGGTGAACCGGTCGGCCACGTCCTCGAGATCACCGACGGTCGGTGCTCGCCACCATCCCCACCAGATGAACGCCCCGACAGCCATGGCGGGCACCACCACGAACAGGGCCAACCGTCGCACGCGTCGCCTCGCTCAGCTCGCCTCGACGCTGACGCCAAGGCGCTCTGCCAGATCGTCGAGCACGCCGGGGGCCCGTGCCTCGCCCTCCTCGCACACCGTTGCCTTGGCCACCAGGGTCACGCCACGACACCACCAAACACGGGTTCGTCGTAGAGCGGTCAAATGGCCGATCAAGTCGTTCAGACGCCATCGCACCGTGACGGTGATTCGATTCATGCCTGAACGTTCGCGGCACGCCCCTGAGCGGCCGACTACGAAGGCTACGACGACGTAGGCCGGTGGCGGTCGAGGTTCTGGCGACGGCGGTCGTAGACCCGCTCGACCCTGTCGTGAGGGGGCCACATCGCCGCGGTGGCGGGAGCGAGTCAAAAGGGGTGGAGCCATGACGCGCCGGCCACCTCGTCCCATCCGGTCGCATCGGCGAGGATCCGCGCGACATCGTCGTGTGGAGACAGGTTCGATGCCGACCATCCACCGTCACCGATCACGGTGATCTCACGGCCACCCGCTGACAGCCGACGGAACGCACCCGAGACGATGCCGAGCAGGTGGGCATCGAGGTCGTCGAGGACGTCTTGAGAACCACCATCGCAGGCGTCACATCCGCACTCGGGGAACCACGCTACGTGGACAGCCGGATCGCCGGCGCCCAGCGTGACACCGGCATCCTCGACGTCCCCGACCTGGCTGCGCGAGACGACCAGCGCAAGGGCATCGGTTGCTCGCGGCACGGCCCGATCGGAGCGGGAAATGACCGTTCTGGGGGCCACCTGCCACTGGACGTCGGCGCCGAGCTCCAGCCTGGCGAGACCGGCGTCGACGAGAGCGACGAACCACGCATCGGCACGAGCGCCGATGATGCGCCACTTGCTCGCGTCAGTGACCCGCGAGTACTCCACGGCGAGCGGCGAGCGGTCGGGATGCGGGGCGGCCCACGAGGCCATCCCACGCCCGGTGACCTCGAACGCACGGTTGACCGCGGCGAGCAGGTCCTGTTCTGTGACCACGACCCATCCTGACCGTGCACGGCCTGAACTGACCAACGAGTTCGCCGCGTCCTACCGGCCGTAGGGGATGATCGCCGTGCGGGATTCCCGAAGCCGAGCCGCTTCTTCGCCACTTCGTCACTCCCGCGTTGCCGAGGTTTGGGACCGGTCAGCCTGCCCGCACCCTCGAGCGTGAACCTCGCGCGTCGCAGGAAGGATCTCGACATACCCGTGCGTTCCGTTCACACGGATCCGCTGCCCATCGGGGATCAGCTGTGTGGCGTGTTCGACCCCGACGACGGCCGGCAGGCCGTATTCCCGTGCGATCACGGCGCCATGGGTCATCAGGCCCCCAACCTCGGTCACCAGGCCCGTGATCGCGACGAACAGGGGCGACCAGCCGGGGTCCGTGTAGGCCGTCACCAGGATGTCGCCCGCTTCGAGGTCGGCCTCCGCAATGTCGAGGATGACGCGGGCCCGCCCCTCGATCGTCCCGGCGGAGACCGGCAGACCGACCAGCGCGCCGGTTGGCAGGTCGTCGCGTCGGTACGACCCGGCGACGGCCTCGCCATCCGACGTGAGCACGCGGGGCGGTGTGAGCGCTTGGTACGACCTGAACGCGTCCTTGCGCTGGTCGATGAGCCGGTCGTCCACTTCGTTCGCGCGCACGACATCGTGGAGCTCCTGGAACGTGAGGTAGTAGATGTCGTCTGTCTCGCGGAGCACGCGGGCCTGCACGAGGCGCCCGGCCTCGTCCAGCAGGGCTTGCTTGTAGACGAAGTAGCGGCCGACCATGAAGTACTTCGGGTACTCCCGGTACCCGATGAAGGTCCGGGCCCGGTGGATCATCCGCTTGGACTCCTCGGCCTTGCGCTCGCCGTCCGGCAGGGCCTGCAACCGCTCCAGCACCTCCTGTTCCTTCGTCCACGCCTCCTGCCGGCCCTGTTCGAAGCGGCGCTCGCCGGTGCCCGGCTCGAAGTTCTTGATGTTGCCGAGGATGACGGGCAGGAGCGTGGCGGGGCGCTCGCTCCAACGCGGCCTCGTGATGTCGATCTCGCCGACGCAGCGCATGCCGTACTTGTCGAGGTAGCCGCCGATGGCGTCTCGCGCCTCCTGCCCGCCCTCGAGGTTCGGCAGTACGTCGAGGAAGCCCTCGTCGTTCTCCTCGACGCCATGCAGAAAAGCCACCACCTCCGGATGCGGGCGGATGGCGTCGGCGACGTCCAGGAGCGCCAGCCCCATCTCCGACGTGACGTTGTTGGGAACGGACTGCGTGAGCGTGTCGGCCGCGTTCGTCTCGCCCAGCCATGCTTGGAGGTGCTCGTTGAGCCACCACGAGGCCTCCATCGCCCCCATGAACACTTGACGGCTCCGCGGATCGAACAGGATCCGCTGCATCTCCTGGATGTCCGCCAGGATGAAATCGAGCAGCGCCTCCCCGGACTTCGCCCGGATGTCTCGCTTCAGGGCGGTGTTGGAGCCCTCGCTGCGCCCGATCAGCTCGGTGACGATGGCCGGATCGGTCTCGAGCGGGGCGGGCGCGGGGCCGGGCGGTGCACCGAGGGGACCGTCATCGGGCAGTGACGGGATGAAGTCGCCGCGGTCGAGGACGGTCTGCAGCGCGTCCCCGATCAGCGGATCGGACTTCCCGAGGGCCTCCACGATGCCGGCGCGGCTCGCCGGCGACGCCAGGCCCCGGGTGACGTCGACGAAACAGCCTCCCGCCGGCCTCACGCATGGGCGCGGGCGAGGTCAGCTTCCACAACGAGAGCCCCAAGGGCTTCATGGGGTCGGTCATCATCTGCTGATGACCGACCGAGACGTAGACGTGGTTCTCCTCGTCGGCGGCCGCAGGGATGGGGAACAGCGTGGTGATCGGCCGGCTCTGGACGATGTGGAAGTCGTCGTCGACCAGGCACCATTCGATGTCCTGGGGGAGTCCGAAGTGCGCTTCGATCCGCCGGCCCAGCTGCGCCAGTCGCACGACCTGGGAATCGGTCAGCGCTGGCTGCTCCCGCCGCACCGGGTCGATCGCCTGTTCCTGCGTCCCGCCCGCCGGCAGGGGGTAGATGGCGAGCCGCTTGGTGGCGACCGCTTTGGCGATGACCTCGCCGTCGCGCACCGTGTAGGAGTCCGCGTTCACCAGGCCTGAGACCAGGGCCGCCCCGAGGCCGAAGCTGGCCTCCACGGAGACGACCTTGCGGTTCGACGTGACGGGGTCGGCCGTGAACAGGACGCCGGCTGCCTGCGGGAAGAGCATCTGTTGCACCACCACGGCCATATGCGCCCTTCGGTGGTCGAAGCCGTTCCGCAGGCGGTAGGTCACGGCGCGCTCGGTGAACAGCGAGGCCCAGCACCGGCTGGCGTGCTGGAGGATCGCCGCCGTCCCCACAACGTTCAGGTACGTGTCCTGCTGGCCTGCGAAGGAGGCCGTCGGCAAGTCCTCGGCGGTGGCGCTGGACCGGACGGCGCAGGCGGCGTGCTCGCCGAGCCGACCGAGCGCGCGGTTGATCGCCGCCACCAGATCGTCGGGGATGGCGATCTCTTCGAGGGCCCGGCGGATCTGTGCGCTGAGCGTGCGGATCGCCTCCCGGTCGTCCGGGTCCAGGCGCGACAGCCGATCGAGCCGTTCGTCGATGGACGGCGCCTCCGCCATGATCCGCCGGAAGGCGTCCGTCGTCACGCAGAAGCCAGCCGGCACGCGGATGCCTTCGATCCGCGAAAGCTCCCCTAGGTGCGCGCCCTTGCCGCCAACCAAGGCGAGCTGCGTCCGGTCGATCTCCTCGAAACCCAACACGTGGCGGTCCGGCCGGACGGTGTGCATCTCGTTTCCTCCAACGTCGACCGGCTGGTGGTTGGTCGGTCGACAGCGAGCCAATTCTGACCGGAAAATCTTCGTGAGTTGACGGAGGTCGTGCCGCGCAAGGTCTCGGGGTGCGGGGCGGAGCCCCGCTCGGGGCGTCAGCCCCGACGGTGTGGGCGCTCAGGCCGCGGGGGCGAGCG
>Ga0187893_10001913_pt1 | contig 47496 bp, 41 predicted proteins | sample MA1701074metaG_FD_139574 | JGI IMG/M metagenome (GOLD analysis project Ga0187893, IMG submission 139574) | White microbial mat communities from a basaltic lava cave in the Kipuka Kanohina Cave System on the Island of Hawaii, USA - MA170107-4 metaG ... | reverse complement strand
AAGGGCGAATCCGAAGGAGCAACTCCGGTTGAGAAGTGCCGCGATGTATCCGTCACGGTGCTCTCCGACCAAAAGCAGTTGCGTGGCTACGATGAGAACGGCAACGAGCACCCTTGCGTCGGGTGTTGGTACGTGCTCGGCCCCGACAGTGGGCCGCGTGACTCGGCGCAATCCGGTGCAGACAGCTGGGTTACGCTGAATTCACGTTGGGTTGGCATGAGCAATGTGCCCGTGGACTTCCGCGGCGACGCGGTGCTCAAGTCCTCCTACGGACGCTCGAGCCCCGAATTCTGGGGCTCGTCAGCGGTGGTAATGGGTTCACGGGCAATTAATACGCCCGTGTGTGCCACGAGCGGCCTCGCAGTCCAGGTCCTCATCGACCTGGATCGGGAGGCCTACGTCCCGGCTCCGCCATACCCTGACGGCAGTCCGAATATCCCGCTCTACTTGAGATTCAACCAGAACGGGAGCTGGATTTACCACGACGGTAGCTGGAAACAGTTTCCGGCGAAAGTGGCTTTCGACAGCACTTTCTCCCCAGCAGATTCGGCGAGATCCTGGGCCATTGCCGACTCGCTCAACCGGGCGTTCTGTCAGGAGCGGATCCGTCCGGCAAATCTGAGTGAGGTCCAGACTAGCGGCATCATCTGGCATATGCGACCTGGTGCCCACCCTTCCGGCAGTATCGGTGGTTTGCCGAGGGATTACACCGTTGGTTCGATCACGGTGGACACCACGATCTGGCTTCCTTCGTCCATTATGGTTCTCTGGCACGAATTCGGGCACGCGCTAAACGGCGTGGGCCATGAGTGCGCGTTCGTGAGCAACATGATTTCACTTTGTCCTTTCCCGAACTATTTTCCCGGGATACAGAAGAAGGACGTTGCTTACGTGCTCTGGAAAGAGCGCCTAGTCGCTCTCGAGCGGAAGTACAACACCCGCATCGCGCTTGCCTGGATTCATCAAGGCGAGCGACGCGAACGCGGGCTCCTCGAGGAACCGGTGGTCTGGGTGAACGCCGATGGCTCACTGGGCTCGGTATCCCAACCCAGCCAGCCGGTCATTCTCTCGGACGGACCGCCCAGTACCATACTCTGGGCCGCCCTAGTTCCGGAGAGCCGACCTCCGCCTCCAAACGTTTTCCCGCGAGTGATTCAGGACCACCCGCGGCTGAAGTAGCTCTGGCCCCGGTGCCCTTGAGAGAGTATTCTCAAGGCCCGGGGCGCTTTGCTTTCTATCATATTTGTTATCCACAGACTTGACTTTCAAAAGATTGGTACAATTGGGGCATGAAGAAAATATATTTTCCCCTCCTATTTTTAGCCGTAATCTTCGGATTCTCATTCTCCACCGCCTTAGCCAACCACACCGTGCCGTTCTCCGTTAACGTCACCGGCCAAAACAGCTCCTATGCCAATAGCACTAATACCGGTGGACCTTATTCCACCCAGACCGTGACGAGCTCTTCTGGACAGATTTATATAAATTTGTCACCCCTGGCTTCATTTCAAGGTGAAACAGGTTGGTGGTATCAAACCAGCATCCCAGGCTGGGAGTCATTTTCCGCCAACGAGTCTGGAAATCAATTTACAGTTTGGGGCTCTGGTGTTGGCTACGGAAACTTTACCTGGTCTATACAGTTGTGTGAGCCATTCCCCAACACCACCTGCGACGCCACCCTTTGGGTCAACGCATATTTCCCTCCCCCACCTCCTCCACCCCCTCCACCTCCTCCACCACCACCTCCACCCGGGCCACCACCCCCACCACCCCCAACCTTTTCGCTAAATATAACAACTTCCGGTAGCGGGTCAGGAACCGTAACACCAAACCCTGCCGGCACCAGTTGCGGTGCGGGCTGTTGGACTTACAGCGCCGGACAAAATGTCACTCTAACCGCTAACCCCACAAGCGGAACATTCTCAAGCTGGAGCGGGAATTGTTCTGGGACAAATCCGGTTTACAACATAACGATGAGTGCGAATAGAACCTGCACCGCGACGTTTACGTTTACTAGTCAGCCTGATCTGACGGCTTCTGTATCCGGTCCGACGAATACCGATGTCAACACGCCCCTTTTCTTCCAAGGCACTGTCTCAAACGGTGGCAGTGGCGGCACAGGGTCATCTTTCAATAATCTCTTCCAGCTCTCAACCTGCGCCAACGGCGGTTGTCCCGCCGGAGCGATCTCCGTGAACTCTGCTTCAGCTCTTGGGGCCGGAGGTTCAACCCCACTCAATTCTTCCCAGTATACCTTTACCACTGCCGGTGCCTATTCTTTCCGTCTCTGCGCGGACAACAACGCCTCGATGCAAGGCACCATCACCGAATCCAATGAAGGCAATAACTGCTCGGGCTGGATGAATATCGATGTTTACGGTACCTGGAATATAAATGTCACTTCTTCCGGAGCTTCGAATGTGTCAATAACCGTGATAGAGGATCCTCAATATGGAGGAAACACTAACTATCAGGTGACCAATATTCCCGCGGCTTTCCTTATTAATTTCCGTGCTCCGGCTACGAGCGGCGGGCAGAATTTCTCCTCTTGGAGCGGTTGCGACTACATAGTGGCCGTATATACCTGCAAAGTAACTACTGCCGATTCTATCCAAGCAGTTTCTACTCGGACTATTACCGTAAACTTCGGTGCTCCTCCACCCCCACCACCGCCAGCCTTTTTCCAATTAAATATAACAACTTCTGGTAGTGGGTCAGGAACCGTAACACCCAACCCTGCCGGTACTAGTTGCGGTTCGGGCTGTTGGACTTACAGCGCCGGGCAAAATGTCACTCTAACCGCTAATCCTACAAGCGGAACTTTTTCCAACTGGAGCGGAGATCTTAGCGGTTCCACCAACCCGACACCGATTACTATGAATGCTAATAAGAATGTTAATGCGGTGTTTAATTCAGCGCCCATGACCGGCTGGCTCACTGCCAGCGACTGCACCATCGCCTCCGGGGCGTCGAGCTGTAACTCCAGCTTGAACTGGAGCACCACCAATCCGGTGGCGACTTCTGCGGTCACGAGCAACAAGAACAATAGCGGCGCTTCATCGCCAAACTTCACCGTGGCTAGTGGTAACTCCGGCTCTACCACCGCGCCGATCTTCGGCGGGAATCCCTCCGGCACCAGACTATTCGAACTTTACAACAACGCAGTTTTCCTTGCTTCCGCCAATCCGACTGCCACTTGTGCCGCCGGCACCGCGTGGAGCGGGTCGGCCTGCATGTCTTACACAGTCACTGGCAGTGCAGGTGCAGGCGGCACGATCTCACCCGGCTCGCAAGCGGTGGCCCATGGTTCTACCACCACTTTCACGGTGACCCCGAACTCCGGTAATACTGCTGCGGTGGGGGGAACTTGTGGCGGCGGGCCGGTCTCGGGTACCTCTGCCTTCACTTACACTACTTCTCCAATTACCGGCAATTGCACCGTCACCGTGACTTTCTCGACAATGTCCGGTACGCTCACTCCCGCCTCTTCATCCTGCACCATAGCTTCCGGCGGTTCGAGTTGCACATCAGGGACGCTCACTTGGACCACCACCAATCCCATCGCCACTTCCGCAGTCACCAACAACGGCGGGGCGACTTTGTTATCAGGTGGCCCACTCAATCAAAACAACGGCTCCGCCACATTTACCGTGCCTTACTACTCTGCGATGGGCGGAGTGACCACTTTCTATCTTTACAACAACGGCAGTCCTCTGGCCCAAGCGACGGTGACCGCGATCTGCGCTCCCGGCTCGAGCTGGAACAGCGGGAGCGGCATCTGCGCCGCGAACGCACTGCCGACCGTGACTTCGCCTACCGCGACCAATGTGACTTCGAGCTCTGCGACTCTGGGCGCGAACGTGACCTCACTCGGTAGCCCCGCTTCGATCAGCGCCCGCGGCACTTGCTGGGGCACTACGCTCGCACCGGTTACGAACTGCGCGGCGGAAGGGGGGACCACCACCGGAGTTTTCACTCACTCACGCAGCGGACTTTCTCCGAGCACGACTTACTACTATAGCGGCTATGCCACCAACGCGACCGGGACCGGCTATTCTGCCGACGGGTCTTTCACCACCGGCGCGGCAGGCTGCACTCCGGGAATTGATCTTACGGTGACGGCTCCGGTTTCTCCGACCTCCGCGACCATCGGTACCGCGCTCCAGTTCACCGATACCGTCCTCAACAACGGCTGTTCGGGCACAGGAGTCGGTTTCCAGAACTTCTTCCAACTATCCACATCCGCCAACGGCGGGGCTCCGGTTTTCACCGCGATCTCGGCGAACGCTATGGCGGCGCTCGGCGCTTCTCCGGCCAGCGCAGTAGCAACTTCTTCTTCATACACTTTCTCCGCCGGCCAATGCTCGGGAGGTGTCTGCTCGGTCCGACTCTGCGCGGACAACGACATGTCCATGTCCGGCGCCATTGCCGAATCCAATGAGGGCAACAATTGCAGTAGCCCTTGGACGAATGTAAACGTCAGCGCCGCCGCGACCTACACCTTAAACGTCAATTCCTCGGGTGTTTCCGGGGCGACCATTAACAGTTCCACCGGCCACGGCGGCACCACTAATTATCAAATAACCGGACTTGGCTCGGGCACGAATGTGACCTTAACCGCGCCAGCCAGTTCCGGCGGCGGCAGTTTCCAGAGTTGGTCCGGGGACTGCGCGGGGCCGAATCCCTGCAGTATGAGCATGAACGCGAGCAAGACCGTGACCGCGAATTATTCTGCGCCGGCTCAGTGTAGCGACGGCTCAGACAATGACGGGGATACATTTACTGATTTCCCGAACGATCCGGGTTGCACGGACGCCAATGACAATGACGAGACCAACGTTCCGGCGGGGCCACTCTCTGTCTCCTGTTCCGCGAATCTCTACTCGGCGGCGCTTGGCCAGAGCATTATCTGGACGGCCAGCGCCTTTGGAGGCACGGGGTCCTATACTTACGTCTTTAGTGGGACAGATATTCCGGCCTACGGAGTGCAGTCTGGCAATCAATACACCATCGCTTACCCGACCTCCGGTCAAAAGACGGTGAATGTTCAAGCGACGGATAATTCTTCTGGTGCCACCGGCAGTACCACTTGTCTCTCGGCGACCGGTCCCCAAGGCCAGCCGGCTACCAACTACATCCGAGTTTACAAGATCCCGATATATATAGAGAGATAAATATAATGGGTAAATTCAAGTTCCTTCTGTTTCTCCTCTCGCTTTTGTTTGCTTTCTCGGCGGGGGCGCAAGTTCAGCCCGGACTACCGGCCGCGCCGCAACTCGTCTACGCGACCCCCTCCGGAGAATGCGGTAAGATAAACGTTTCCTGGTCGTCGGTCACGAGCGCGACCAGTTACAAAGTCTATCGCTACGATTGGAACAGCAATTCTCCGCCGGCGGCTATCCCCGTGATCGGAAGTTTGATCGCTACGGTCAATGCCCCCGCCACCCTTTATGTTGATTCTGTCAACAATCCCCTTCAACCGAACCCATATTTTTATATCTACTATGTTAAAGCGAGCAATTCCGCCGGAGATTCGGTCTATGCAACCCGGGCGGGGGATATGGCTGCCGCCACTTACACCCAGGTGTACGCGCAGTTCGCCGCGCCCTCGGCGTTTTCCTGTGACCTAAGCGAGGGTAACGTTACCGCAAATCGTGCAGTTGTCTCTTCCGGAAGCGCCATTACATTTTCGTTAACTCCGGCTGCTTCCGCTGACCACTGGAACTTCTCAGTATCTTGTGCCCCCGGCCTCCTTTATGATGGTCTCTCCTGCACGAGCCTCACCAACGCCAACATTCCAAGATCAAGCTCGACTAAAACTCTCACCCTCTCTTATTCCGGCTCGAACAATGCCGGAGCAACTATCTACTTTTCCGAATTCAGCGCGACCAGCCAGATAAGATCTTTCCCGTTCCAGGTTTTCGTGGCCGGTTCCAATTCGGGACAGGGCTCTACGACTCCGCCGAGTACCTTCAATCCTACTCCCGCGCCGCCTCCGCCCGCCCCCTCTCCCATCCCTCCGCCCCCCCCATCTTATACCCCGCCGCCGGTGACCCCACCCGCGGCAACCCCCAACTACGTCCAAGTTTGCCCGAACGGGAATACTGTCGCCTCGAATTGCACGACCCCGCCCGGGGCCGGGCAGACCCCTTACTCCTCCTCCGGGGCCGCGGGCGGTTCCTCCTCCGGGAATATTCCTAGTGAGTTTCGCGTCGGCGATTACATAGCATCCTCCGGCGCGGCCGAGGTTCGCAGTGACGCTAGCGCTTCCTCTCGGCTCCTCACTACTTACTCTGCCGGCATCCGCGGCACCGTAGTCGGAGGGCCGGTCCAGTCCGGCGGAACTCTGTGGTGGCAAGTTCACTTCACTACGCCCTCCGGCTCGGTCCTGGTCGGCTGGGTTTCCGGCGGCAGAATCGCCCACGCGGACATTAACGCGCCCTACGGCCCGGCGAGTCCGCCGCCCCCTCTGCCGCCCCCAGGCACTCCGCCGACTCCTCCGCCGAGTGGCTTTACTTTCACCGCCAGCCCCGCCACGATTACGACCGGCGCGTATGCGGGCATTACTTGGAATGCGCCGGGCATGAACTGGTGTGATTTTAGAGAAGGAAATTCTGATGCAGTCATAAGATACGCCAGTTTCGGAGGCCTAAACGTAAGCCCTTCGGTTACGACTTCCTACCATTTACTTTGTGGCAACAATTCCGGCCAGACATCCTCTCGCAGTATCACGGTGATCGTTTCCGGATCCGGTGGAACGGGAGCCCTGCGCGCGACAATAAGCATGGGTGACGTATTTGAATGTCCAGTAGTCGATCCCGCGGAATGCATGAGACAGTTCCGTCTAGTGGTACCGAGCCAAGCAGGGAGGCCGGAGTACACCTTTAATCTGGGAGAATCGAAAACAATAAGGGTCAACAACATTGATTACAATGTGAAGTTTTTCGGCACAACCACTTACCAAGAGTTTCCCAACAACCGTTTCTTCACTTTTGAAGTGCGTATCGGCAGCCAGACAGATGCTGCTTCAACAGTCCCGATGTCTGTCGGCTATACATCTTGGGTTCAGCAACGGCCGTCAATTACTCTTGAAAGGGTAGAAGGGTTGCCTCCCGGGGAAACCAGCGTGGAGCCCACCTGCGGCATTACACGTAACAGCGGCGGGTTTATTATTGCCTCCGCTATCGAGTGCCAGCCGACCAATCCTGGAACCGAGAGATATGAACTATTTTTCAGTCCCCCGTTTTCAGGAAATACCGGAAACATTCTTAATCAACCAAATCTCCGACCTTTCTGGAGAGGGCTCAAATTCGAACAACTACGCACCCTGATCATAAACAGAGATTTTGAAAATCAACTTGGCTCAATCGGTCGCGGAGTTTCGGATATATTGCTGGCTCTGCGAAAAGACCCCCGTGATGCTTGTATTATTTACCAACGGCAAAATGCGACCGCCAATTGGCCCCCAGGTTATGGAGAAAACGTAGTTGTTCAGCCCGAACTGCTAAGTGCAGGGCTTACAGTTAGGGTTCCCATAGCAGAAGCTTGGTCCGATACTCCCAATTTTTGCGGCGGCACGCTTTCTCCGCCGCCGCCCGCCCCTCCTCCTGCCGGTAATCTCATGATCGGCGACCGAGTGCGGGTGACGGCGAGCCCGAGCTTGAATGTGCGGCCAAGCGGGTCGCTCAACAATACGCCTACTTGCGCTCAAGCAACCGGCACGACCGGCACGATTATCAGCGGGCCGACCACCGGCTCGGGCTTCACTTGGTGGCAGGTTGATTACGACACCGGTTGCGACGGCTGGAGCGGGGAAAATTATCTTGTGAAGATTTCTTCAACTGGCGGCGCGGGCACAGGTACGGGCACTTCGGTTGGCATGCGAGTTACTAATATTGCCGCCTCTGACATTTTCAGTCAGCCGACGGGCGGTTCAACAAAAGTTGGTTATGCTCCGGTGGGGTCGTTGGGCCGAGTTCTTGAAGAAACGGTACAAACGACAGCAGGACTTGTTTGGGCAAGAGTTGATTTTGATTCACTGCCGGACGGCTGGGTCCCCAAAGGAAACTTAACACCCTCTGGAACTGCCGGGCCGGAAATTCTGCCTGCTTCTTTCTCATGTCCTGCGGGTGCTCCTTCTGCAAATAATCTTGCTCAAGCGATTGCGGACCAACTCTATTGGACCTTTCCGGATGTCTGGCCGGGCGGCAGGTATGGTGGCTACACTGGTGAGCAAGTAGCTCTTGCTGTGGTGACAAAATGCGTCAGCTCATCCCACTTTGTCCCTCCGAGTGAAATCGGTCAACCGCTTGGAAGGATCATTGATGCAGACAATCCGTTCTCCATGAGTAAACCAGAGAACTGGGCTGTAGGAAAAGTCATTGAAAATGATACTGGAGCAAACCTTTTTGTCTTCTCGCAACCAGATAGATCTGGTGTGTCTTTCGGGCCGGGGGCAGGGTATAACAATCAACTTGCCGGAGCGCGAGGAAAAATAACTAGTGGACCAGTTAGTGATAACCACGGTTACACTTTGTGGCAGGTTGATTTTGAAGTCGGCGCTGATGGCTGGATTGTGGACCCAACGATTGTTTTGCCCAACGGGGTTGAACTTATTGGGACAGCAAAGAGTTATAGTTCGATCGTAACTTATGCGCCTGGGCCAGTACACGGCGTGACGTATCCACCGATAGGGTTTGCAAACGTTGTTCAGTATAGAGTTGCCACAGCCAGATCCTTGGGCAGGGGGGCATTTACCTTTGACCTTGGTCCAGCGACACCACTGCCAAGGGCCTTTGCAATGCGCTGGCGGGTGGGCGATCTCGAACGTTTCCCGGCGAGCGGGTGGTGGAATATTCCCTATACACTAGTTCAGGGAAGTGCTTCCCCGGCAATCAAAGATCCAGGTCCTGGGGCCTGGGTGGATTCGGAGTTGCTTGCCGCAGACGAAAATGCTCTCTATGACTTTCTCAAATCAGTGATTCCAGAACTTCGTCGCTCTCCCGCGTGGGCCAATCCTTTGCCAGTAAGTCCCATCCACACTGGTGACCGGATAAGGCTTTCTTCAAACACCAATGTCAGGGTTTCGCCTGGTTTGGATAACGCGGTTAACACAGTTCTTGGCGTTCAGCCGATAGGCGCGCAGGGGACAGTTGTCGGCGGACCCGTGGCGACCGGCTACAATGCCAATTGCGCCTGGTGGCAAATCGATTATGACACGGGAGTAGATGGTTGGAGCGCGAATCTTTTCATGGTTAATGCTACAACTGGCGCCTATGAGACCACCTGTACCCGGCCCTGATTGTATCCGGTAAAATAAGGTTATTTTAACAGCCATTGACAAATGGCTTTTAAATATGCTATAATATATGAAGGTACGTTCGTCAACCCCTTCTGGGAGGCCCCATGCGGAGCGAGCCGCAGCTGGTGCACTGGCAGGCCGACGGCCTGCCGCTCAAGTACAAGATGGTTCGGAGGTTCGATTGGTCATTTGTTTGGGTGATCGTCGGACTTCTGATGATTGGGCTCGTTGAAGGATTATGATGAGCTCAGTCGGTCGTTCTGGGCCCCGCATGTCGGGGCCTTTTGTTTTTTGTTATAATAAATAACAATGCAAATAAGCGAAAGCGATCTCCAGAAATTAATTTTAGATTCAGGGCTGGTGTCACGCACCGACCTAGAGGCGATTGCGAAGAAAGCGAAAGAGAAGAAGCAGAAGCTCGGCGATGCCCTACTCGCGGAAGGGAAAATCGGCGAGGTGGATTTAAAGAAACTAGAGGCGCACGTGCTCGGGATCCCCTACGTGAATCTCGCGGACCAAAAAATTGACGTTGGAGTTCTCGCGCTTGTGCCTGAGCCGATCGCCCGCAATTACAACATCGTTGCGTACGAGAAGAGCGGGACTGGTCTCGAAGTCGCGATGTTGGACGTCGACGACCTGCCGGTCATTGACTTCATCAAGAAGAAGTCCGGGCTCAAAATTTTGCCTCGGCTGACCGACAGCGCCTCGATCAAAGCGGTCCTGGTGCAATACCGTAAGAGTCTCCAGGCGGAGTTCGACAATATTATCCAGCGAGAGGCGAGTAGTATCACCGTCTCTCCCGAGAATGCGGAGGGTGAGAATGTGAAATCCGAGAAAGAGCTCGCGGAAGATCTCCCGGTCGTCAAAATCGTGGATTCCCTCATTTTCCACGCAGTTCTCCAGAATGCTTCGGACATTCACATCGAGCCGGGGGAGAAGGAACTCACTGTCCGCTACCGCATTGACGGAATCCTCCACGACGCGATGACTCTGGAGCGCTCCGCCGCGGCCGGCATTACCGCCCGTATCAAAGTCCTCTCTAATTTGAAACTGGACGAGAAGCGTCTACCGCAAGACGGTCGGTTCAAGATCACGCAAAACGGCGAGGAGTATTCTTTCCGAGTTTCCACCCTGCCGACCTTCTTCGGCGAGAAGACGGTCATGCGGATCCTCAAAGAAAACGCTCGCGGCTTTTCTCTGGAGGGCCTGGGTTTCCACGGCGAAGCGCTGGAGCGGATCCACGAATCACTCAAGTTGCGTACCGGCATAATTCTCGCGACCGGTCCGACCGGGAGCGGCAAGACCACGACGCTCTACACCATGCTCGAAATTTTGAATCAGCCGGAAGTAAACATTTCCACCGTGGAGGACCCGATCGAGTACCAGATGCCGCGGGTGAACCAGACCCAAGTGAAGCCCGAGATCGGACTCACTTTCGCAAATGGCCTCCGCTCGCTCCTCCGCCAAGACCCGGATATTCTCATGGTCGGCGAGATCCGAGATACCGAGACAGCGGGGCTCGCGATCAATGCCGCTCTAACCGGACACTTGGTCCTCTCCACCATTCATACCAATTCCGCCGCCGGAGCCATACCCCGGCTCGTCGACATGGGCGCGGAGCCATTCCTGATTGTTTCTACAGTGAAGACGATAATTGCCCAGCGGCTGGTGCGGCGATTGCTGCCTTCCAGGCAAAAGTATTCTCTATCAGAAGCAGAGCAGAAAAATATGGCAAAAATTGTCGATCTCGACAGGATGCTCAAGCTCCTCCGAGACGAAAAGGTTATTGGTTCCCGGGACGGATGGGAAAAGGTCCCGTTCTACAAACCCTCTCCCAGCCCGGATTCACCGGATGGCTACTCTAACAGAGTCGGTATTCACGAAGTGATGAAGGTGACCCCGACAATTAAGGAAATGATCATTAAGGGCGCGACGGCCGATGAACTCGAGCGACAGGCGAAATCCGAGGGCATGATGACCATGGTCGAAGACGGAGTCTTTCAGGCCGCGCAAGGCACTACCTCTCTGGAGGAAGTGTTCCGAGTAGTTTCGGAGTAGCTGTCTCTAGTCATGCTTTTTTCTTACAAAGCAAAAACGTCCAGCGGAGAAATCATGGAGGGGGTGATGGAAGCCGCCGACCGGTTCGCGCTGGCAAAGGACCTCCGAACCCGGGGTTCTACTCCGCTTTCAATCAAAGAAAAAGGCAAGCGCGCATTTAGTCCGGAGCAGTTCTTTGGCTCACTTTTCGGTCGGGTCGGGATAGGGGATAAAATTCTTTTCTGCAAGAACCTAAGCGGGATGCTTAGGGCGGGGCTTTCGCTGGCGCGGGCGCTCGCCGTGCTCGAGAAACAGACCAAGAATCGGGCTTTGAACAAAGTCTACGCGAGTCTCATCACCGATATCAACGCCGGGGAGCCGCTATCCGACGCTCTGGAGAAGTTTCCGAAAGTTTTTTCCAAGCTCTTCGTTTCCATGGTGCGGGCCGGAGAGGAGTCAGGGAATCTCCCGGGGGCGCTTACGGAGGTGGGGTTGAGTCTCGAGAAGGCGCATGCGCTCACCAAGAAAATCCGCGGGGCGCTTATTTATCCAGGAATTATCCTTTCCGCGATGGTAGTAATCGGAATTCTCATGTTTGCTTTCGTGGTGCCGACACTCGCCAGCACCTTTCAGGAACTCGGCGTGACTCTCCCGACCTCTACGCGTTTTTTCATGGGACTAGGTAATTTTTTCTCGGAGCATTTGGCTCTCACCTTTATTATCCTTATTCTTGGGATGACCGGAACAGTGGCGCTCCTACGGGCGCGTTTCATGGCACGTTACGTAGATTTTGCGGTAATTCATTTGCCCTTGATCGGGCCCCTCGCCAGAGAGCTCAATACCGCGCGGACAGCGCGTACCATTGCTTCTCTTCTTTCTTCTGGAGTCTCAATTACCCGGGCCATCGAAGTGACCGAAGATGTGGTCCAGAATATCTATTACAAACGAGTGCTCTCGGAAGCCCGCCAGGCGGTGGAGAGAGGCGCGCCGTTCTCGGAGGCGTTCGAAAAGCATACCAAGCTTTACCCCATCATGATGTCGGAGATGACCGAAGTCGGCGAAGAGACGGGCAAGCTCTCGGATATGCTTTCCCAGATCGCGACTTTTTACGAGGAAGACATCGAAGGCAAGACCAAGAACCTCTCGACTGTCATTGAGCCGCTACTTATGGTGGTGGTCGGCGCGGGAGTGGGGTTCTTCGCGATTTCCATGATCTCGCCGCTTTACTCGGTACTGGAAGAGATCCAGTAGTTTTAATTCGTGACTTCCTGCCAGGAAAGGATCTCGTATTCGTCGGCAGTCAAAGGGAAGTCCGGCGGCGGGGCATACAGGAGGTTGGCATCATAAGTGATGTTTCTGGTAGTGTAGCCGGTGCCGTCAGTAAAGGCCCAACCGTAACGCGCGTAGGAAGCAATCATGCCGAAGAGACTTATCACGTTTTTGTTTTTGTGAGTGCAGGATCCGCCGTAGTAGAATCTGCCGACGTTCGAGTTCTGGGCGATGAGCGCCGCGTCGATCTTAAGGTCCGTGTCGCTAACCATGCCTACTTTTATCCCCCCTTGGGCGATGAGTCCTAGGGCGTCGGAGCCGTCGTAGACACTGTAAGCGAGGTCATTGTTGGTAAGTATGTTTTTATACCCTGAAGGATCACTGGGCACGGGCAAATCGGCGGCAACTATGGTCAGGCGTCCGCTATTCACCTGCCCGTCAATTACCACATGGTCCTCGATGAAGATTATTCCATTGGTAGGAAAGGCGTAATTCCCCTGAAGAGTCTGCGTGCCCACGCTCCAGCTCGGCGTGCCAGAGGGAGAGGAGGAGCAGGATCCGAGACTAGCCCAGGAGTTCACTTTATATAAGTCGAAAGTATCGTTGGTCTTCAGCACGATATGGTAGCCGACATAACCGGTACCGGCGACGTCCCGGTAGAAGCCGTCCGCGCCCATGGCTTTACCTTGCAGGACCGCGAGATCAGTGGTGAAGCCGGAAAAATTGATCGAAGGCTGGCTGATCAGTCGCCCCGCCTCGAAAACATCGGGTCTGTTCGGAAATGGTGTCGGGGAAACCGGGTCCGCCGGTGAGAGGCAAGTATGTACGGCCCAGGAGTTAGCACCAGTACAAGCGTCGCTGTCAGTATCCGTGTAGGTAGTCGCGGCGCTAGTAATTATATTGTGAGCCAGCCCGTCGAAGCGAATGCCGCCGTTTATGTGTATCGGCCCGTAGATCTCCGTGCCGGCCCCGAAACGAAAGGCGTTGTTTCCGGCTACCGCATACTTGGCGATGGACGGCTTGGCCACCTGGCTCTCTATGGCACGCTTGTAGGTCGAGTCGACACTTGCCGAGCCGGTAGAACGGATCACCACCTTAGTGGAGCCGACCGGAGGCGGTGTGATCTCCAGGGAAAACTCGGCGACGGTATTGCCACTTCTATCTTTCAGTTCGTGAACATAAGGACCCGCCTCTCCGGTGCCATCCTCATAATCGTCCGGATCGTGCGCTAAATGCCAGCGGTAGTAATCAATCCCGGCTTCAGCGGCTTGGAATGCCTGTTCGCGATTAAAGTTTATCCGGCTGGCCCGAATTCCAGTCGCGGCGAAGCTGGCAAAGGCGCCGATCATGGTTACTGCCACGGCCGAGAAAACAATCGCCTGAACGATAACAATTCCACGGCTTCTCTTTAAAAATTTATAATTGTCCCGACTTTGTCGTGGATTCTCGATTTGATCGGAAAAAATTGAAAATTTCATCACAGGTTATCTTTCAAATTTCGAATTGATATCTGCGTCGAGAAAACTCTTGCAGTTGGAGCGCGATTGGGGTCTTTGTCGACCGAGACGGCGATCTTCACTAGTCTTACGAGAGGAATGGATATTGGGGAAGAAAGAGGTGCGCTGGTCCCGTCATAGTTTTCGTCATAGTAGGAAAACACCGCAGAAGTTGTCACGCCGGAGAGGGGAATGGTGACTACTTCATTGACTGGGTTGTAAGAAAACGGACTCCCGGATGGCTCGAGCACCCCTTTTTTTAAGTCTGTGTTTTCCACAAAATAACGGACCCTTTCGGTGATACCATCGTCGTCGATGTCGGAGTAGAAAGTGAATCCGGAAGAGGAGGCAGAATTTATGACGTACGCTCCCGTCTCCGCAGTAGACGCGGTCCGGATTTCCGCAGACATTCTTTTAAGCAGAGTTCTAACTTCGTGAGTGTCGCCCAGGCCCGTTGATATAAATGAGCCGTAGATCCATATATTTCTTCCGAAGAGAGCCAGGGCGACTGCGACCAAAATAAAAATTGATAATCCAAAAAGAGTTTCTAGTAGTGCAAAACCGTTCTCTTTTTTTATTTTTTTTTGCATTAAGGCGACAGAGTTATAACTTGATTTTGCCAGCCCGAAACGACATTGACCGGCCCGCTCGAGCTCTGGTAGCCGGCTTTAGAAACGGTCAGGGTGTAGGTTCCGGACTCGAGAGCGTTCCAGAATGCCTGGCCTGGGGTGGGGCAAGGGCCCGAATTCGTAGTCTTGGTTTCGTCGAAGAGATCCTTCACCAGGCGAACCCCGGCGCCGTCGATCGGAGCGCCGGCTTGGTCTCTGACCGAGACCAGAAGCGCCTTCTCAGCGTGCGGGACTGATATCAAGGTAACTGTTTTGTCCTCGGCCGGGGCAAGGGAGAAGTTAAGGAGAACGCTTGCTCCCGCTAAATCGTCTCCGGCGCCAGTAAGAGCAATCGTATAGTTGTCCCACTCCAGATCATCGATCGTCCGAGCGCCTCCGGCATCGGTTATGAAATTTCCCGAGGGATATTTAAGGACTGCGGGCTCGCCGATCGTCTTGGTGCCGGTCAGCGAAAAGCCGACTGATCCTATTGGCAGACATGTTCCGTCTACAGAGGAGACTTGTAGGGAACCGACTCGGTCTATGGAGAGAAAGGACTGTGTGATTTGCTGAACGACCACCGTGGCGTCCGGGTTCACCGGATCCGGGCCGGCTGCTCCGCCGATCGGATAGGTCTGGTCGGTCGAATAGCCAGATTTGGTCGCCACTAAATTGTAGGCATTCACCCCCGGTGGAGCATCGACAATTCTTAGCCAGCCGTCGTTGTCCGTCTCCTCGTCAATGAGAATGTCGGGATTAGCCGCGGTGTTCTCGATATGCACGTCCGCGCCGGCGACCGGCAGCCCCCCCGCATCGAAGACTCGCACGAAGAGCGCGCCGTTCTGGGACGTAGTTTCGAGCGCCCGGGGAGCGACCAGGGTAGTAAAGCGGATCGGGGAAAAGAGCTTGCAATTCGTGCAGTCAATATCCAGGTCCACGGACTTATAGTCCGCGGGAGAAAGGTCGTTGGGGTTGCCTCCGATTACTCCGTCGAAGGGATCGTCAACGTTGCGGATGGTGGTTTCCAGATCGAAAGTGAAGCTGTCTCGGAGAATTGTTTGGTTTCGGGGGAGGACGCCTACCGGGATCCCGGAAAGTATGCCCACCTCCTCGTAAGGGAGATTGCGGATGATCTCGACCTGTTCGTTCGCGAGGAGGGTGGCAACGGCCTTGGCGCGCGCTTGAGTGACTGTCGCCATGAGGACTTCCAGCCCCTTATAAGCCGAGAGGGCGATAATAAGAAAAATGAAACTGCCGACCAGCGCCTCGATTAAAGTAAAACCGCGGTTCACCCATATATTTTAGCATATATTTTGTTCCGGCGTGGTATAATTCGCTAGATGAAGAGGCGAATCATTATCGGTAACTGGAAAATGAACCCGCGGACTCTCCGGGAAGCGGAGATATTGCTCCAAAAGACTGCGAAAGCTTTGCCGGGGCTCAAAAACACTGAAGTCGTGATTTGCCCCCCTTATTTATATTTCGAAAAACTCAAGGGTCGTTCTCGGAAGATCGCGCTCGGCGGGCAGGATGCTTTCTCCGAAGAGGTGGGTCCGTACACAGGGGAGGTTTCCGCCACAATGCTCTATGAGCTTGGCGCGCGCTATGTGATCCTGGGACATTCCGAGCGTAGAGCACTTCTGGAAACAGATGCGCTTATCAATAAGAAGGTGAAAGGTGCCCTCGCCGCGGGGCTCGCCCCGATACTCTGCGTCGGAGAGCGGGAAAGAGATGCCAACCACGAATACATAAGTGTAGTGAAAAAGCAGATCGAAGAGTGCCTCCGAGGCGTGAATAAAAATCTAATTTCGAAACTAATTGTCGCCTATGAGCCGGTCTGGGCGATTTCTTCCACTGCCTCACGTCGGGACGCTACCCCGGCGGACTCGAAAGAGATGGCTATTTTTATACGAAGAGTTCTCTCCGACTTGAGTTCTCCGGAGATTGGGAGTGGCGTTCGTATTCTTTACGGCGGGTCGGCTAGCGTGAAAAACGCCAAGAGTTTCCTGGAAGAGGGGGGAGTGGAGGGCCTTCTCCCGGGCAAGGCCAGTCTGGATCCGGCAGAGTTCGCCGAAATAGTAAAAATATGCGAAGCGTCCGAGAACTAAATGATATTGCCGGGAAGAGGGTCCTGGTCCGGGTGGATTTCAATCTGCCCATCGAGAATGGAATAGTTTTAGACGATTATCGCATCAAGAAAACTTTCCCCACCATTGAATTTCTAAGAGAGAGCGGTGCGAAAGTCATCCTGCTCTCGCATTTGGGGAAGGGCGGGGTTAGTCTAGAGGGGGTTTGCCGGGCACTAAACAAATACACCAAGGCGAAATTCAACAACCTGAATTTAGGAAACGGTGAAGTAACGCTCCTTGAGAATTTAAGGAACGACCCGCGGGAGCAATCGAGCGACCCCTCGTATGCCGAGGAGCTTGCCCAACTGGGCGACGCCTATGTCAATGAAGCTTTCCCGGTCTCGCACCGGGAGGATGCCTCGATCGTCCTTCTCCCCAAGCTCCTCCCGGCCTATGCCGGCTTTCAGCTCGAGGCGGAAGTTCGAAGTCTATCGCAAACCTTCCAGAGTCCGGAACGCCCCTTCCTCTTTATCCTGGGCGGGGCCAAATTTTCCACCAAAATCCCGCTCATCGAGAAGTATCTCGAGCTCGCGGACTATGTCTTCTTGGGCGGAGCGCTGGCTAACAATTTCCTCAAAGCCAAAGGTTATGAGGTGGGCGGGTCGCTTCTCGACGATGCCACACATGATTTCAAAAAGATGCTCGCGAACCCCAAACTCATTATTCCCTCCGATACGGTGGTCCAATCCGGGAACAAATTAATAGAAAAAAAAGTAGAGGAGGTGAAGCCGGAGGACACCATCGTGGACATCGGCGCAGAAACGGTGCAGAGCCTCGAGCCCTACATCAAGAATGCGAAACTTGTACTTTGGAATGGTCCGCTGGGCAAATACGAGGCCGGCGGAGAGAAAGGAACAAAGAAAGTTTTAAAGCTCGTTGCAGAGTCTCGTGCCAAAGTTATCATTGGCGGTGGTGATCTTGTGTCCGTATTTTCCTCTCTAGAACCTAAAAGCTATAACCTAAAACCTAATTTTTTTGTTTCCACCGGCGGTGGCGCAACGCTGGAGTTTCTTGCTAGCGGCACCTTGCCAGGCATAGAAGCGTTAAACTAGGACTTTATTTTTTTTGCTAAATCGGCGAGTTTTTTGTCATCTTCTCTTTTATAGTCGTGAGAAGAAATATACCCCTCGTACTGAGTGAAAAATTTTTCGATTTTTGATTCAATTGGTTTCCATTCCGCCATGTTCTTTGTCCCATGCATGGGGTATAGCTTCGAGTGCACGTGGTCGACGCCAAAACCTTCGAAGACGAGAGCAGTTCTACCCACATCATCAAGTTTAGCATCAAGAAGCTTCGCCACCTTTTTCGTTGCCAGTATTAATTTTGACAAAATCTGGTCGGGTAAATCAAAAGCGTAGCTCGGATAATGCTTTTTTGTCGTGACCACGGTTACCCCATCAGTATTTGGAAATATCGACAAGAATGCTACATGCTCTAAATCCTCCCACACCTTAAAGCTTGGCATACTCCCATCTATAATTTTGCAGAAAATGCAGCTCTCCATAATAAAAAGTATATGCTAAAATTCCTCTTATGCAATTGCTTCCCGAGCTTCTCCGAAAAAGAGGCATTACCGACGAGAAAGAAGCGGAGATTTTTTTGAACCCGGATTATAGAAGAGACCTCCACGACCCCTTTCTTATGAAGGACATGGAGAGAGCTTGTGTTAGGGTCTATGAGGCAATCGAGAACAAAGAAAAAATCGTGGTTTATGCGGACTACGATACCGATGGCATTCCCGGCGCGGTTATCCTCGTGGATTTATTCAAAAAAATCGGCTACTCAAATTTCGAAGTTAATATTCCCAAAAGAAATTCTGAAGGTTACGGCCTCAATTCGAACGCCACCCGGCAGATTGTCTCTTCTGGCACGAAGCTTCTCATAACTGTCGACCTCGGCATCACGGCCGTGGCGGAAATTGCGCAACTTGGAGTGGACGGCGTGGACGTAATCGTAATGGATCATCATATACCTCCGGAGACTCTCCCCAGAGCTTATGCAATTCTGAACCCGAAAGTGGATGACTATCCCGAGAAGATGCTCGCGGCGGCGGGCGTGGTCTTCAAATTCGCGCAGGCGTTCCTTAAAAAGTACGGAGGCTATTTCAAAGTTAAAGAGGGCGAGGAGAAATGGCTGCTCGACATGGCGGGGCTCGCCACTCTCTCGGACATGGTGCCGCTCCGGGGCGAGAACCGCGCGCTCGCTTACTTCGGCCTCAAGGTCCTCCGGAAATCCTCTCGTCCCGGCCTTCAGAAACTTCTGGCGAAACTAAACATCGATCAGCGCTATCTCACCGAAGATGACCTCACTTTCATGGTAACGCCGCGCCTGAATGCTGCTTCGCGGATGGACGATCCAATGCATGCCTATGAGATTCTCTCAACGGGAGAGGAGAGCCGGGCGGGGATACTGGCCGAGCATCTTTCTCGGATAAATGACGAGCGTAAGCTTATGGTTGCGGGGATGATGCGAGAGGTCAAGAAGAAATTCGAAAAGCGTGAAATGCGGGAGGTGATAGTAGTGGGCAACCCTGCCTGGCGGGTGGGAGTGCTCGGACTCGTGGCCGGGAAGATCTCCGATGAATATGAGCGGCCGGTCTTCGTCTGGGGCAAGGATGAGAGCGACTGTATCCGCGGCTCCTGCCGCTCGGATGGCTCCGTTTCGGTCGTCGAGCTCATGACCGAGACTCGGGAATATTTCCTGGAGTACGGCGGGCATGAGCTCGCGGGCGGCTTTTCCGTGCATAATGACAAGATCCATTTTCTGGAGGAGGCGCTCGCTAAGAATTTCCCCAAAGTGAAAAAAAGTTCTAATTCGAATACTAATTCGAATTATGATCTGAAACTCGGCCTAGGCGAAGTGAACCTGAAAAATTGGCAGGAGATCGAGAAACTTGCGCCTTTCGGCGAGGGGAACCGGAAGCCGGTGTTTCTGTTCGAGAAAGTGAAGGTCGAGAGCATCCGCAAGTTCGGGAAGAACGGCGGGGAACACCTGGAAATAATTTTCGCGGACCCGGCCGGCAACAGGGCGAAAGCCATTTCCTTTTTTTCGCACGATGAGTCCTTCCAGAGCCCGCTCCACGAAGGTTTCTATGTGAATCTTCTTGCGAACTTCGATCTCTCCCGCTACCGCGGCCGGGAAGAATTGCGGCTAAGGGTGGTGGATATTATATGAAAGGAAAGATTACAATCTATACCGACGGCGCGGCGCGGGGGAATCCGGGGAAAGCCGGTTGGGCGGCGGTGATTTTAGCCCCCTCGTCCTCCGGACACTCCCCCTTACGTAAGGGGGAGAAGGAGGGGGTTATCGAACTAGGCGGTCATGTTCCCTACGCCACCAATAATCAAATGGAGCTCCGCGCGGCAATAGAGGCGCTTAAGTATCTGAAATCCACGGCAAGATTAAATCTTGCCGTAAAGATTATCGCGGATTCGAAATATGTGGTTCTTGGGATAACGGAGTGGATCCAGGATTGGCTCGTGCGGGGCTGGAAGAACGCGCAGAAAAAGCCGGTCCTGAACCGCGAACTCTGGGAAGAGCTTTACGCGCTGGACCAGGAGATAAAACCCAAGTGGGATTATGTCCGCGGCCACGGCACGGATGAATACAACAACCGCGCCGACGAAATCGCCACCTCCTTCGCCGACAACGTTCCAATTAAGCTACGAAGCTGATGCGCGATAGGCTATTCTTTGCGGGGTGCTTCGGGTTCGCTACCGGAGTGCTCTTGCGCTCCTTTTTGGAGATAAATTTTTACACTGCGCTTTTCTTTGGCACTATCGCGCTTGCGATTCTCATTCTCTCTATATTTTACTCTAGAGTCCTGCCCGCCAATGCCTTCGGCATCAGGCGATGGCAGGCGGGTAACTCTATAATTTACTCTATATTTATTATTTTTCTCGCGCTCGGAGTTTTCAGGTTTCATGTCTCCGATAAACCCGCCCCCGAGATCCCTGACACGAGTTTTACCGGAATTGTCGCGGCCGAGCCGGATATTCGCGAGAACAATCAGAAGCTTACAGTCGATATCGGAGCCACAGAAGTCTTGGTCACGACGAACTTTGCAGAAGAATTTAAATACGGAGATAAGATAAGTTTCCAAGGCGGGCTCAAGCGCCCCGAGAATTTCCTGACCGATACCGGTAAGGTTTTCGATTACATAAATTATCTCCGTAAGGACGGCATCACTCACCTCGCGAACTATCCGGATATTGAAATTGTCTCCCGAGGGCACGGCAATCCTCTGCGAGAATTCCTCTTCGCGATCAAAGGCAAACTCTTGGGGGCCATGAATCTCGCAATCGCGCCGCCAGAATCCCTCCTCATGGGCGGGCTGATCTTGGGCGAGCGCTCGGCTTTCTCGGAGGGTATGCGGCAGAATCTAGTCGCCACCGGGACCATCCACATTGTCGCGCTCTCCGGCTACAACGTGACCATCGTCGCGGAATGGTTCATGAAGCTTTTCTCGTTCTTGCCGAAAACTTTCGGCATCGGCGCGGGAATTTTCGCGATAATAATATTCGTGCTAATGACCGGGGGGATTTCCACCGCGGTCCGCGCGGGGATCATGGCGTCGCTCGCGCTCTTCGCGCGAGCGACGGGGCGAAGCGCCGCCGCCGGCCGGGCGCTTCTCCTCGCCGGCGTCGCCATGATCCTCTGGAACCCTTTGCTCCTCGTCTTTGACGTATCTTTCCAGCTTTCTTTCATCGCGACCGTCGCGGTGATCTTCTTCGCACCGCGCGTGGAGAAATATTTTCACTGGGTTCCTTGGCGGGCGCTCCGAGACGTAGTCTCTGTCACTGGCGCCGCCTATATTTTCGTGCTCCCGTTCATTCTCTACAAAATGGGGAATCTGTCTTTGGTCGCGATCCCGGCCAATATCCTCATTCTTCTCTTTATTCCCTTCACCATGGGGCTTGGATTCTTTACCGCGCTTTTCGGCGCGTTGTGGTATCCGATTTCTGTGCCGCTCGGGTTTATCTCGAGTATTTTCCTTAAGTATGAACTTGCGGTGGTGGATTTCTTCGCTGGACTGCCTTTCGCTTCCTTCGCTATGCCCAATTTCCCGCTCCTCATCACGCTCCTAATCTACGCTTGGTTTAGCTACAAGCTCTTCGGCCGCGATATTAAAGATTTTTTCTCTAATTCTCCAGCTCCGTAAAGTTTTTCTCTATCTCCGCCCAATTTAAGTTCTCAAAAAAGGCATCAATGTATTTTTTCTTCTCGCTGGTGGGGTAGTCGTAAACATAGGCGTGCTCCCACATGTCGAGTCCCAGTATCCAGCACACGCCGTTTAACTGCCCCAAGTGCTGTTCGTCTACCCAGATGTGCACGAACTGCTTCGCGGCGTAATCCCAAGCCAGGACCGCCCAGCCGATACCGCGCATGAGGGCTATGGCCTTAAACATATTTAGCCAGCTCTCGAATGACCCGAACTCTGCTTCAATTTCTTTGGCGAGAGCGCCACTTGGGGTGAGCGCAGTCGAACCCCCCGAGAGGGAATCGAAGTAGTATTCGTGATTTTTCATGCCGTTATATTCGAAACTGAAGCGGCGCTGGAGTTCACCGAGCTCGTAGGCATATTTCTCCGAGTCTTTCTTGTACTCTGTGATCTTCTCCATGATGAGATTGGTGTTTTTGACGTAGCCCGCGTAGAGCTTGAGGTGTTCCTCGATGTTTTTTTTCGAGATGCCACTTAGCTCCGGGATATTAAAAGTTTTTTGAGTATAGGGCTGCATAGTGATACGATTAATCATATGTTTTTAAGCTGGAAAGTCAAGATTAACTTTATTTTAATAATAGTTCTAATACTTCTGGTCTCGGTAATTTTCCTTTTCTACCTGGATTTCCGGAGCTCTCGCCGGGCTTTCGTTTTCGCCATGCTCGATGTCGGGCAAGGGGACGCGCTTTTTGTCGAGTCGCCGACTGGGGTGCAGGTACTCATTGACGCTGGGCCGCCGCGGAAGATCCTGGGCGCGCTCTCCCGGGTCATGTCGCCCTTCGATCGGACAATTGATGCGGTCATAGTCACCAATCCCGATGCGGATCATATCGGCGGATTTCTCGATGTTCTTAAGACTTACCAAATAGGCGCATTTCTCGAGCCCGGCACTTACAATGACACGCGCACTTATCAGAATCTAAAAGCAGAGATAAAAAATAAAAAAATTCCAGAGATCATCGCGCGCCGAGGTATGCGACTCGACCTCGGCGGCGGGGCGGTCATCGATATCCTTTTCCCGGATCGCGATGTTTCGACCTGGACTACCAACGACGGCTCAATAGTCGGGAAGCTTACTTACGGCGAGACGGAAATAATGCTCATGGGCGACGCTACGAGCGAGACCGAGAGGGTGGTGCTCGCAGAGAACTCGGCGAGTTATCTCGCGAGCGACATTTTGAAAGTGGGGCACCATGGCTCCAAGACTTCCACCTCGGAGGAATTCGCGGCGGCGGTCGCGCCGGAGTATGCGCTCATCTCCGCGGGCGCGGAGAATCGCTACGGGCACCCCCGCCCGGAAATATTGGATCGTCTTACCAGAGCCGGCGCAAAGATTTTCCGAACGGATTTAAATGGAGCAGTGATTTATAAATGTGCTAGAATGGGAGAATGCGAGATAAGGCCGTAGAGAAACTGATTAAAGGGGAAGAAAAGCGGCAAAAGGACGGCCTGGAACTAATTCCGAGTGAAAACTACGTGTCGCAAGATGTGCTTACGGCCATAGGTTCGGTTTTCACCAACAAATACTCCGAGGGTTACCCCGGCCGGCGCTATTATGGGGGACAGGATTTCACCGATCAAGTGGAACGCCTGGCGATAGAGCGCGTTTGCAAACTATTTAGGTGCAAATTTGCCAACGTTCAGTCCCATTCCGGCGCGCCGGCGAATTTGGCAGTCTACTCTGCGTTCCTTGAGCCCGGCGACACGGTCCTCGGTATGGACCTTTCCCACGGCGGACACTTGACCCACGGCCACCCGCTCACCCTGCCCGCGAAAATATACAACTTCGTGCGGTATAAAATGAAAAATCCGGATACGGGGGAGATTGATTACGAAGAACTTCGCCGTCTTGCGGTCGAGCACAGGCCGAAAATTATTCTGGCTGGGTTTTCTGCATATTCTCGGACGCTCAACTACAAGAAGTTCGTAGACATTGCGCGGGAAGTGGGCGCGGTGACCATGGCGGACATGGCGCACATTGCTGGACTCATCGCCGCAGGTGCCCTCCGCAATCCTTTTGACGATGGTTTCGACATTATTACTTCCACCACACACAAAACTCTGCGGGGGCCGCGGGGCGGCATAATTCTCGTGCGAGAAAACGAAGAATTGGCGAAGAAAATCGACAAAGCGATCTTCCCCGGCATTCAGGGTGGCCCGCACATGCACACCATCGCCGCCAAGGCCGTCGCCTTCGGCGAGGCCATGAGCCCGAAATTCAAAAAATATGCGGCCCAGGTCCTCAAGAATGCCAAAGCCATGGAGCAAGTTCTTAGAAAGCACAAGATCCGCATGATCGGCGGGGGCACGGACAATCACCTGATCCTCGCGGATGTGTATGGCTCGCTCGGGGTAACCGGCAAAGAGGCGCAGACCGTGCTCGATGAAGTGGGCATCACCCTCAATATGAACTCGATCGCGAACGACACCCGTAAGCCCTTGGACCCTTCCGGTATCCGCTTCGGCACGCCCGCGATTACCACGCGGGGTTTTAAGGAGAGGGAATGTGCTCTAGTGGCGGAGCTCTTGATCGAGACCTTGAAGAACAAGGACGACGCCAAGAAGAAATCCGAAATCCATAAAAAAGTAAAAGCCCTCGCCAAAAAATTCCCGATCCCTAAGAATTTTGTCTAGCCATGGGCTCATTTATCGAACTGAACGATACGCTCCAGATAACCAAGGCACAAGGGTTCCCGGCGGAGCTGGATATACGGAAACATTTACAAAACCCATATAAGCTTGGAGATTTTGCCGACAAGGTTTACGAATTCAAAGATAAAAAAGACATTAGGATATATCAACTGCCGCCAGTCAGAAATTTTCTGGTCGAAAATATTAATGGCAAGTGGATTTATTGGGGACTCTGCCATATCCTGGAGGTGAAACATGATAACCTGAATAAAATAACGTCAGGTAAATTCAAAATTATCCACATAAATTCTCCCGAAGAGATGCGTACCGCCTTCCAGATCACCGACCAGCGCCCCCAATTTAATTACTTTAGTTAAGTAAAGTACTTTAGTTGAGTAAAGTAAATAAAGATGCTGAGAGATTTATGAAAAAAGGCAAATTAATAGTGCTGGACGGTACGGATGGCAGCGGCAAGGCGACCCAGATTAAACTTCTGGAGAAGAGACTGCGCCGGGAGGGTCGGAAAGTTAAAGTTCTGGATTTCCCGGAATATTACCAGAATTTCTTCGGGGCCTTTATCGCGCACTGCCTAACGGAGCAATATTACAACTGGATAAACGTGCACCCCAAGATCGCCTCCATCGCCTACGCCGCCGACCGCTTCGAATCTTCGGAGAAAATTCGCACCTGGCTCCGAGAAGGATATATTATTCTCTCCAATCGCTATGTTTCCGCGAACCAGATCCATCAGGGTGGGAAGATTAAAAGCGCCGCAAAGCGGCGGAACTTCATAAAGTGGCTAGAGCAGATGGAATACGAGGTTTTTAAGATCCCGAAACCGGACGTAGTGTTTTATCTGAACCTGCCAATGAACGTTATTCTGCGTCTCATAAAAGAGAGAAGGAAAAATGGCCAACGTGCCTATACTAAGAAGAGAAAAGACATCGTGGAAGGCAACATCCCCTATCTCGAGAACTCGCACAACGCCGGGCTCTGGCTCGCGAAGCACGAGAAGGGTTGGGTCAAGATCGAGTGTGCTAGAGAGGGGAAAATAGAGCCCCCGGACGTAATTCACGGCAAGATTTATGCAAAAGTCCAAAAAATCCTTACGAGGTAAAAAGCCGACCGTGGTTTTTCTTTACGGCCCGATCGCGGTCGGGAAACTCACGGTGGCGAAAATTTTGAGTAGGAAACTAGGGTATAAACTAATCCACAACCACTTGGTCAATGATTTAGTTGAGGAAGTCTTTGAGCGAAAAACGTATTGGAACCATGCCATGAAAGACTACCTGCGTCTTTATGTGCAGGCAACCGCGGTGAAAGGGAAGATAAATTTTGTGGCAACGCATGCTTATTCACATAATTTCATTTCTTTAGCAGGGCTCTCCGACCCAAGATTTGTGCAAATCCTGGAGAGAAGACTCACCAAACTCGGCGCCCGCTTTTGCCCGGTCCACCTTAAGGCCGATAAGCATGCTCTACTAAAAAGAGTGACTGGCACCTCGCGAAAAAGATACAAGAAGCTTTTGGACAAAAAGATACTACGCAAATTAATGTTCGAGGAATATAAAGATTACGACACTTCCCCAAAGCTCAAGAATAATTTTATTATCAATAATACCGATCTTTCTCCGCAAAAAGTCGCAAATATGATAATTAAGCACTATAAACTAAGGCGCTAACATCTCCCTCAGCATTTATTTGCGGTCGCAGATAAATGCTAAATTACTAGATTTTGAATTTTTGCTTCAGGTGGAGCTCGTTATCGATCTCTTCAGCGAGTACAAAACGCACGTACCTTCTTGCGTTAAAAAATTCTAAGATGAACTCGACTTCATCCATGCAGGGGAAAGGAGATACGAACACGGACTTCTGAAATTCCAGCAGCCCCATACTCTGAAAGCGGTCGCGTATTGCCTCCCGGAGTCTTTTTTGTTTTTCCGGGACATCAAACATCACCATCCTCCATTTTTTATCCCATTTTTTCCTTCTTTTTATTTTAATTTTTTCAATATTAAATTTTAGAACCCTTTCCTTCCCCTGGTCGCCTAGGACAAAAGTTGTACTACCGTCCTTATCTTCCTCCTCTTTAATAAGACGAGAAGAATATAATGAGTGTATTGCTCTTTTTAGCGCTTGTCTGTTTATCTTCTCAAGCTCTCGCGGTATCTGCTTCCATATCCAGGCCCTTTTTCTTGGGGAGTGGGTTAAGCCCAAGGCAAGCCCCGCTTGAAGCAAAAATAAAATCTTTTTCTGAGTGGCCCCCACTCTTAGTCGTTTTTGGTTCATCTATTATATTTGTATCCTAATATTAGCATTTATTTGCGGTCGCAGATAAATGCTAAATTGTGGATAAGAGGGGAATTAAGTGATAAAATAAAGATATGAGAATTCCGATTGTCGACGAAAAAGACAATATTATTGGAGAAGAAGAAAGGTCGGTTATTCATCAAAAAGGAATTTTACATCGCGAAGTTCATGTGTGGTTTATTACTCCAGATCGGAAAATTATTTTTCAAAAGCGGAAACTAGGCCAAGAAACATACCCAGGATTACTTGATGCTACTGCGGGCGGACATGTTGACCGCCGAGAGGATTCCTACAAGAATTCAGCAGAGAGAGAGAGGCCCTAGAGGAAACAGGAGTTAATGTAGAAGAACGGATAGTTTTTATTGAAAAAAGCCGATCAAAAAGTTATGATGAAGTTACAAAACTAATAAACAATAAGTTTACTGCTACTTATGGTTATTTATTTACCGGAGAAATGGGGCAATTACAGTCTGAAGAAGGGGAGGGATTTGAAAGCTATTCGGTAGAGGATCTTAAAAATTTACCGCTCGAGCAAAAGAAAAAATTTATACCAAGAATGATTTCAAGAGAAAACATAGAATTATACGAAAGAATAATAAATAAGCTATATGATCCTCAAGGTTAAAAAAGTAGATTCGGGGGCGAAGTTGCCGACGCATGGGCACCCTGGGGATGCGGCGGTGGATTTGTATTGCCTGGAGGATGTGGTTTTCGAGCCGGGAGGTCAAGAGAGAGTACGGACCGGCATTGCGGTTGAGATTCCCGAAGGTCACGTGGGTCTCATTTGGGATAAATCGAGCATCTCATTCAACCTGGGTCTCAAGATCATGGGCGGAGTTATCGATTCCAGTTTCCGGGGGGAGATCGTAGCGAGCTTGCTCAATACCTCCCGCAAGGAAGTTCTTCTCGAGAAGGAACAGAAATTTGCGCAGATGATCATCCAGAGATTCGAACAGGCGGAAATCGAAGAAGCCGAAGAGTTATCCGAAACAGTAAGGGGACATGGCCGGGAAGGGAGTACGGGTATGCGATAACGGGATGGAAGAGAAGTTAAAAAATTTGATAAATGCGGCGCTCCGGAAGCTTAATATTGAAGCGGGGGATTTTCTCTTGGAGCACCCTGCGGATCTCCGGATGGGGGACTATTCCTCGAACGTGGGGCTCAAGCTCGGTGGAGAGCGTGCGGAAGAGATCGCCGCGGAACTGCGCAAGAATTTACCCAGTGAAGTAGAGCGGGTGGAAGTCGCCGGCGCGGGTTTCATCAATTTTTATCTCAACAAATACTTTTTCCAGGATTCGGTCAAACAAATTTTAGATGATGAGAACTTCGGACGGAACGAGCTAGAAAAGAATAAGAAAATCATGGTGGAGTATACCGACCCGAATCCTTTCAAGCCCCTGCACATCGGGCACCTGATGACCAACGCGATCGGGGAGTCAGTCGCCCGGGTTCTCGAGGCCTCCGGGGCAGAGGTCCTCCGCGCCAACTATCAGGGCGATGTGGGTCTGCATGTGGCCCGGGCCATATATGGCCTTCTTAAGAAACCCGAGGCCTTTCACTTGAAGAACGAGACGGTGCGCAAGCAGGCGGAATATATCGGCCGGGCCTACGCCTTCGGAGCGGAGGCCTACGAGACCGATCCGGAGGCGAAGCGGGAGATCGACGAGATTAATAAAAAGATTTACGCTAGGAGCGATGAGGAGCTAAACGACTTATATGACTGGGGTTTCGAGGCGACCATGGAGGCCTTCGAGGAGATTTATAAAATTCTTGGCACGAAATTCGATTATTATTTCCTTGAGAGCGAGGTGGCGCCACTCGGGGAGACAATTGTGCGCGATAATTTAGGGAAAATATTCGAAGAAAGTGATGACGCGGTAGTTTTCAAGGGTGAGGTTCATGATCCTAAACTTCACACCAGGGTGTTCATAACCAAGGAAAGTCTTCCGACTTACGAAACGAAGGAACTCGGCCTCACTGAAGCGAAATTCAAAGCTCGAAAGGATCTGGATGTTTCCATCGTGGTTACCGGAAACGAACAGAAGGAATACATGAGAGTGGTGGCGAAAGCGCTGTCCCTGATTCGCCCCGAACATGCCGAGAAGATGCACCATTTGACTCACGGGCTTATGCGCTTCGCCAAAGAGAATAAGGGGAAGATGAGTTCGCGCGCGGGCAATGTGATTACGGGCGAGCAACTTCTCGAAGACGTGAAGGGGAAGACCAAGGGCGATCCGCAAGTGGCGGTTGCGGCGATTAAGTACGCGATCTTGAAGCAAGCGATCGGCGGAGACATCATATTCGATATGGAGAAATCGGTTTCGCCGGAAGGCGACTCTGGGCCGTACCTGCAGTATTCTTACGCGCGGGCGAGATCGGTGTTCGAGAAGGCGAAAGAGGCGAAGGTGTACCCGAATTTTAGCGAGTTGCCCAAGGAGGTGACGGAAACAGAGAAGTTGTTATACCGATTCCCGGAAGTGGTCGCGCGTGCGGCGCGAGAATACGCGCCGCACCATATCGCGAATTACTTAATCGACCTCGCCCGCGCCTTCAACAGCTTCTACGGCGCGGAGAAAATCCTGGATCCCGGCGACATATACTCGCCCTACAAGCTCGCTCTCACCCAAGCCACCGCGAGAGTCTTGGGTTCGGGTCTCCACCTCCTCGGCATCACCGCCCCGGAGAAGATGTAAAAATCTCCATATTTTGCTACACTTAATTCACGATGAGTGAAGAAGAGGTTTTAGAATTTTGGAAGAAGAATAATATTTTTTCGAAGACCCTGAGCCAGTCGAAGGGCAGAAAAGAGTATGTTTTCTACGAAGGCCCGCCGACGGCTAATGCGAGCCCGGGCATTCACCACCTCGAGGCCCGCGCTTTCAAAGACGCTATCCCACGCTATAAGACCATGCGGGGCTACCATGTACGCCGCAAAGGTGGCTGGGACACGCACGGCTTGCCCGTAGAATTGCAGATAGAAAAAAAGCTCGGGCTGAGATCCAAGAAAGAAATTGAAGAATACGGTATCGCCAAGTTCAATAAACTCTGTCGCGATAGTGTCTGGGAATATATCGGCCTCTGGAAAGATTTTACCTCACGGATGGCATATTGGGCGGATCAAGACAATGCATACGTCACCTATCACAACGAGTACATTGAATCAGTTTGGAACATCCTTGCCGAAGTCGAAAAGCAGAAGCTACTATATAAAGATTATAAAGTCGTGCCGTGGTGCCCGCGCTGTGGCACGGCGCTCTCTTCGCATGAGCTTGCGCAGGGGTACGAGACAGTCCGTGACTTGTCAGTCACGGCCAAGTTTAAAGTTAAGACCTCACCTCCAGCCCCTCTCCTTGCCAAGGAGAGGGGAGAAAGGGGTGAGGTGTATTTCCTCGCTTGGACCACGACACCCTGGACTCTGCCGGGCAATGTTGCGCTCGCGGTGGGCAAGGACGTTATTTATGTCGAAGTAAAAGTTGGCGAAGAGATCCTTGTGCTCGCGAAAGACAGGCTAAGTATCTTGGAAAATTACGAAATCGTTGCAGAGTACAAAGGCAGCGAGATGGTGGGCATGCAATACGAGCCGCTCTATCCCTATCTCAAAAATAAAAACCCGAAAGGAATTGAAAACGCTTACAAAATTTACTTGGCCGATTTCGTGAACACCGAAGAAGGCACCGGCATCGTGCACACTGCCGTCATGTACGGGCAAGATGACTTTGAGCTTGGCAGCAAAGTAGAGCTTCCCAAGCATCACTTAGTAAGTCCGGAAGGAAAGTTCGTCGAAGGGACGGAATTTCTCTCGGGCAGGTCGGTGACCGAGGAAGAAACGGCGGTAGAAATTATTAAAGATTTGGCGCATCGAGGGCTCCTTCTCAAGAAAGAAAAATATGAGCACTCTTATCCCTTCTGCTGGCGTTGCAAGACCCGGCTCATATATTACGCGCGAGATTCTTGGTACATCCGGATGTCCGACCCTCGCATAAAAAATAAATTAATAGAAGAAAATAAAAAAATAAACTGGGAGCCCGCGCATATTCAGGGCGGCCGTTTCGGCGAGTGGCTCCGGGACGTAAAGGACTGGGCCATTTCCCGCGAGCGCTATTGGGGCACCCCACTAGCAGTATGGGCAGCAGCCGATGGGCAAAGGATTGTTGTAGATTCGGTAGAGACTTTGAAAAAATATTCAAAGAAGTCTGGTAATAGATATTTTGTATTACGGCATGGAGAGGCGGAAAAAAATGTAAAAAATATCATAAATACTGCAAATAAAAATCCCTCTCCGCTTACCGAAAGGGGCCGGGTTCGAGCACATGCGGCCGGAAAAGACTTACGAAAAAATAAAATTGATCTAATTTTTGCCTCGCCGCTTCTACGGACCCAGGAGACTGCAAAAATTGTTGCGGGTGAGCTCGACATCCCAGAAGGAAAAATTATTGCCGACTCGCGACTGATTGAAATACAGGCAGGTGAGCTGAACGATAAACCAGAAGAAGAGTATAGAAATTTTTTCCAAGACGAAGAAGAACACTTTTCCAAAGCGCCTAAAGGCGGAGAAAACCTTGTCGAGGTCAAGCGGCGCATGGGGGACTTCATTTATGAAATTGAACGAAAATACAAAGAGAAAAATATTTTGATCGTGAGTCATGAAGACCCAATTTGGATGCTCGAAGCTGCTGGGGAGGGACTGGATACAAAAGGATGCATTGATCTATGGGGAGATAAGAATACATTTATCGAGATGGGGGGAGTTCATCTGCTAAATTTTGCACCCTTGCCTCATAACGAGAATTTCGAATTGGATCTACATCGGCCGTATATCGATGAAGTGGTGCTCAAGAAAGACGGTAAAGAATTTCGTAGAGTAAAAGAAGTCATGGATGTCTGGCTCGACTCCGGAGCGATGCCATTTGCGCAAGATGGTTTTCCGGTAAATACAAAAAAAGTCTTATATCCTGCTGACTACATCTCAGAGGCAATTGACCAAACCCGCGGCTGGTTCTATACCCTCCATGCCGTGGGAATTTTGATGGGCCGCGGCCGAGCGTATGAGAATGTTATCTGCCTGGGGCACCTGCTCGACAAGGATGGCAAGAAAATGTCCAAGTCGCTTGGCAATGTGGTGGATCCTTGGGAGATGATGGCGAAATACGGCGCGGATACGCTCCGCCTGTGGATGTACAGCGTCAATCAGCCGGGCGAGTCTAAGAACTTCGACGAAAAGACGGTGCAGCTCCTCAAGCAACAAGTTTTCGGGCTCTTGTATAATGTTTTGGCATTTTACGAATTGTACAAAGATAACCCCCACCCTACCTCCCCCTTACGTAAGGGGGAGGAGAAGGAGGGGGTTAGATCTGACAATGTCCTGGATCAGTGGATTTTGTCGCGGCTGAATGAATTAATAAATCTTGCCACAAAATCTCTCGACCATTACAAACTCATGGAACCCACGCGGGCGATCCGGGATTTCATCAATGACCTTTCGACTTGGTACCTGCGCCGCTCGCGCGAGCGAATAAAATCCGGGGACGAGAACGCGAAACTCACTCTGCATTATGTCCTTAAAACACTTGCGAAAGTGATGGCGCCCTTTGCGCCTTTTGCCGCGGAGGATATTTTCCTAAAGCTAAGAAACGAAAAGGACGAAATAAGCGTGCATTTGTGTGAGTGGCCCCAAGCAGGCAAAGTACATACCAACATACTTGAGAATGTTGGTATGACGCGGGAGATTGTGAGCCAGGGATTGGAAGCGAGGCAGAAAGCAGGGCTTCCGGTACGGCAACCCTTAAGTGAGTTAAAAGTTAAAAGTCTAAAGTTATCCAGCGAGTATCTTGAGTTGATCAAAGAGGAATTGAATGTGAAGGAAGTCGTATCTGGTCATGAATTCAAATTAACTACTGAGTTAACTACTGAGTTAAAGTTGGAGGGGGAGCAGCGCGAATTCATGCGGAAACTTCAGGATAGACGCAAGCAGCTTGGGCTCCGGCCTCAAGATAAAATGCCGATGACGGTAGAGGAGATTTATAAAAAATATAAAATCATGCCCCAATTGCAGCTTCACATGCTCCGCGTTGCGGCCGTAGCTTCTCTAATTTGCGATAATTTCACAGAATCTTTGCCCAAAGAAGAAATAACTCTGGCTTGTCTGCTGCATGATATGGGAAATATAATCAAGTTTGATTTATCCCGGGCCAAAAGTCTTATCAATCAAGATATTGATTTAGAATATTGGACAAGTGTACAGAGAGAATACAAAGATAAATACGGGAGCGATGAACACGGCGCAGCATTAGAAATTACAAGAGAGATAGGTGTGGGTGAGAGGGTTGAAGAATTAGTTAAGTCTATCAGTTTCCATGGTACCCCTCAGGTCGCTAGAGGTGATGATTTTGCCAAAAAGATTGTGGAATATGGCGATAGTCGTGTGACCCCTTTCGGAGTCGTTCCCCTAGAAATACGGATAAAAGATTTGAGAGATCGTTATGAGCACAAAGGCGGTGATACTCCCGAGCGACGAGCATATGAGACAGGAGTAAGAGAAATAGAGAAGCAGATTTTTGCGAAGTGCAGAATTAAGCCGGAGGATATTACGGACGAAGCGGTGGCGCCCATAATCGAAGAGCTCAAGAATTTCGTGATAGAATAGGGATAATGATTGATGAACAGAGATTTTCCTATATTTGTAACGGAGATAAGTTTGCTATTTCTGTACTTAATACTATCGCTTTACCAGTGCCAACGATTGAGTTGCCACAAATAGTAGAGATTAATGGCAATAGATTAGTTGCCAAATCCTTTTTTCATGTAAGTTTGGTGTGCGTTAGTGAGATTATTCGTAAAAATCATACCTCTGCACCAAATTTTAAGGACCTAGTACTTCAAGATTTTTGTGAATTTACTGCGGAAAACGAAATTGAATTCTCAAATTTTAAGGACGAGTATAAATTTGTGGAGGAAAACGACTTAAAATCTATAGTGGTAATGTGTGATATAAAGAACTTAGATAGATTTTTTGAGTTAATAAATAAAAAATACAACTTACATCTTGAATATCCGCCCACACATGTAACTCTATACACACTACCCGGGAAACTTGCTATCTTTCTGACCGATCAAAATGATATTAAAGAATTATCCAAGCCGATCTCGAATCCAATCGGGCGTACTCTCTGATGCATCACATTTATCACACCGAGGGCATAATCTTACGCAGCCGGAACTTCGGTGAAGACAGCAAATACTTTTATATCTTCACCCGCGAGCTCGGGATGGTAATCGCGAGCGCCTCCGGGGTGCGTAAGCCCTCTTCTAAGCTCCGCTTTATTCTCCAGGATTTTTCATATCTCAATTTCGATCTGGTCCGCGGACGTGATTTCTGGCGACTTACGAGCGCCGGGAAGACCGGAGAACTAGAGAACCTCACCAAGAGTTTTGAAGTTTACCGAAGAATTTCAAATATTGGCCGGCTTCTCGGCCGCCTGCTGCCCGGAGAAGAAGCGAATCCCGCCCTCTTTGACAATTTGGTCGCAGGATTCAAGACACTTGAAATAGCCGAGCGGGATCACGATGTTAAAAACACCGAGATAGTAATCGTGCTTAAGATCCTATCGGGACTTGGTTACCTTGCCGCGCCGGAGGTGGAAGATCTGGTCGAGAAGATTAAGACGGATGAAAGGCAGGTACTCACTCTTATAAATCAAGTCCTCAAAGAAACGCACTTATGATCCGTTCGAACCATGATACAATTAAAAAATGCCACCCGAGAATGAGGAGAAGTTGAACCGACTGGAAGAATTTAAGAAAAAACTCTGGAGTAAGGAATCCCCGACCAAGATAGAACACCGCGACACGATGAGTCCGCCGCGCGAGCTTCACGTTCCGGAGAGTTGGGGAGGCGGAGCGGACCCAGAAGCCCCGGAGAGATTTTTCCTTAAAACCAGCTTTTTCAAGAAATTTTTCTTTTTTTCCCTGGCATTCTTTGTTTTGGCGATAGGGTATGCCTCGTATATGTTTTTTGTCGGGAACAATACGGTTTCTGCCAAAAATATCGACATTTTCGTTCAAGGCAGCACTTTCATAGGCGGAGGTGAGGAGCTGCCACTTACGATTGAGATAGCCAACCGAAACAATTCTTCCCTGGAACAGGTGGATCTCATTGTGGAATATGCGAAAAGCTCGGCAGAAACTCAAAACGTCGAAAGACAAAGACAAACCATCGGGACCATCTCCGCCGGAGGGAAGAAAGAAGTTGAGATCAAGGCCGTGATTTTCGGAGAACAGGGTAGCGTGCGGCCGATTCGCATAGCCATCGAGTACCGCGTGGAGGGTTCGAATGCGATTTTCATTCGGGAAAAGATTTACGAAGTCACCATAAGTTCGACGCCAGTGGACCTTGCCTTTAACGCTCCGACGGATGCGAGCTCTAATCAGGACTTCAGCTTCGAACTCAAGGTCAGACAGAATGCTACCGAGCCCCTATCCGGCATGCTCCTTAAGCTTCATTACCCGCCCGGCTTCCAATTCGGAAGTGCAGTCCCCGCTCCAACTTTCGGCAACGATGTCTGGAATCTCGGCGATCTTTCTCCCGGCGCGGAGAGCAAGATCGCAGTTTCCGGGAAGATGCTCGATGTTTTCCCCGGAGAAGAAAAAGTCTTCCGCGCCTCTGTGGGCCTTAGCTCGCTCACGAATAAAGACGAGATCGAGATTGCTCTCAATTCGTCCGAGCATTCGGTCACTATCGAGAAATCATCGGTGGAGGCGCGACTCTACATAAACGGGGCCTATAACAAGCAGTCCTCTGTCGGAGCGGGGAGCTCCGTCGCCGGGGAAATTCGATACGCGAACAACTTAGAGACTAGCTTGCGGGACGTGCAGATCCGCGCCAAGCTCTCCGGCAGTGCCTACGGTCAGAAAGGAGTTGAAGTCCGGCAGGGGTTTTATAATTCGGTCGAAAACTTGATTACTTGGGACAAAAACTCTCTCCGGGAACTTTCGGAAGTGAATCCGGGGGAGCAGGGCTCCGTAGAGTTCTCTTTCTTCCCGCTCCCTCTTTATTCATCCTCCGGTCTTATCAAAGACCCGGCAATCGACATCGAAGTTTCCGTATCCGGAATATCCTCTGGGACAGAAAGAGAGGAGTTGACCTCCCGGGAGAGACAGAGTGTACGGATTGCCTCGGAACTTGGATTTGCCGCGCGAGCACTTTATTATTCAGGGCCGCTCAAAAACAAGGGGCCAATCCCGCCCAAAGTTGGGCAGGAAACCACCTATACGATTCTCTGGTCTCTCACCAATACTGCCAATAATGTCTCCAACGCGACTATCCGCACCAGTCTGCCTCCTTGGAGCAAGTTTCTAGGGCCCATTGCCCCCGAGAACGCAAGCATAAGCTACGATGCCTCGACCAAGGAGATAGTCTGGAATGTCGGCGAGATACCTCGCGGCGCTGGCATCACTGGAGCGGATATTACCGCGGCTTTTCAAGTGAGTTTCACTCCTTCGCTTTCCCAGGTAGGGACGGCGCCGACACTCGTAAATGACGCGGTTTTGACCGGGCATGACGATTTTGCTAATGTGAATGTGCGCGTGAACAAGGCGTCCCTAAACACCCGACTCGGGAGCGATCCGAGTTTCCCGCCGAACGGCGATCGCGTAGTCGAATGAAAAAAGAAGAAAATAATTTGATGGAGAAAATTGTCTCGCTCTGCAAAAGGCGGGGTTTTGTTTTCCCGGGGTCAGAGATTTATGGCGGCTTTGCCGGCACTTATGATTATGGACATTACGGAGTGCTATTGAAGAATAATCTCCAAGAAGCCTGGACCAAATCCATTCGGGAAGAGGACAATGTTGCCTTGATTGATTCTAGTATTTTTTCTTCGCGACAAGTATGGGAAGCAAGTGGGCACGCAAGTGGTTTCTCGGATCCACTAGTGATCTGTAAAAATTGCCACACTAAACATCGCGCAGATCATTTATTAGAGACTATCGGGGTGAAGGCAGATGAAAAATTATCAGAAAAAGAACTTAATAAAATATTTGACGCTCATCGCAAGGAGTTAAAATGCCCTGTATGTGATAAAAAAGATTTCGGCTCGGTCCAGGCCAAAAATTTAATGGCAACTTCAACCTTAGGTAAATTTGAGGAAGAAGAGCAAGATTTATTTTTGCGCGCAGAAACTGCTCAAGGTATTTATATCAACTACAAAAACATTCTAGATACAGGAACTTTTTCTATACCTTTCGGGATAGCACAGGTTGGGAAAGTTTTTCGCAACGAAATTAGCCCGCGGCAATTTTTATTCCGCATGCGAGAATTTGAGCAAATGGAAATACAGTATTTTGTTCGTCCACAGGATGCATCTGCGGAGTACGAGAGATGGAGAAACAAGCGGATGGCATATTACGAAACAATCGGCATAAAAAAGGAAAACCTTCGATGGCAGCAGCATGAAAATTTGGTTTTCTACGCTAAAGATGCGTGGGATATCCAATACAAATTTCCTTTTGGCTGGAACGAGCTGGAGGGTTTGCATAACCGAGGTGGTTATGACCTTACTCAGCATCAAAAATTTTCAGGTGTTGATATGTCATATACTGACGAGGACACAGGGGAAAAATTTACTCCACACGTAATTGAATCGTCCGTCGGTTTAGATCGCACATTTCTGATGGTCCTGTCTGATGCTTATGATGAGGATGAAATGGGTGGGGAAAAAAGAGTGGTTCTTCGGCTAGCTAAACACATCGCTCCAATAAAAGTAGGGGTTTTCCCGCTTTTAAGAAATAAGCCACAGTTGGTTGATAAGACGAGAGAGGTCTTCCAGGTCCTTAAAAGAGATTTGAGAAATGTAATTTTCGACGACCATGGCAACATCGGTAAGCGCTACCGCCGGCAAGACGAGATCGGCACGCCCTTCTGCGTGACCGTAGACTTCGATACGCTCGCGGACGACACTGTCACCGTCCGCGACCGTGATAGTGGAGAGCAAGAAAGAATAAAAATCTCCGAGCTTACGAAATATCTAAAAGAAAAAATTCAGTGAGAGAAATCGAGGTCAAAGCTTCGCTTTCTGATGCGAGAAGGGTTGAACAAGAACTACAAAAGCTTGGCGCGATTTTCTCAGCACCCGTAAAGCAAATTGATACGGTCTATACAAAAATAACTGGCAACGTGGATGAATATCTAAAAAATGATCATTTTGTCCGGATTAGGGAGAAAAGTGATGGCAGATATATTTTCACCGTGAAGGTTCCTAAAGCTGTCCGAGAAAATCTGGCCAAGATTGAGCACGAGACAGAAGTGAAAGATGCTAAAGAACTTGAGCAGTGTTTGTTTCTCATGGGGTATAAACTTTCCAATAAAGTGATTAAAATTCGCAGGACCACCAAAGTGAAAGATTATGAGATAAATATAGATAACGTAGATGAACTCGGTAGCTTTATCGAAATTGAAAAAATGATAGAGAACGAGAGAGTTACTGACGAAGAAATTCTGGGGGAGCTGAAGAAATTTCTTTTCTCGCTAGGTGTTCCCCCAGCGAGCGAAGTGCGCAAAGGCTACGATATCCTTATGCTCGAAAAAATATTCGGCTAGAAATAATATTTTGCAATAAATTAGCGGTCGCTATTTTTTAGGCAATTGGCGTGATATAATAAACAAGTGGGGGAGCTAGAGAAGGGAAGTAAAAAAAGGTCTAAAAAGGCCCACATTCAAAGGGCAATTCTGGGCACGCTTTTTGCTCTGGGTGGCTTGAGCATTGCCATGGTGGCACCCAAGATGACCAGAGTACTCGCTCGGCTAGAGCCTGAATTTATAAAAAGAAAATTCGGGAAATACTCCTTCAATCGCTCATGGCGGAGTCTCAAGGGCGAGGGATTTATTTGTTTCGAGAAAACTGATCGCGGAACCTTTGCTCGTCTGACACCGAAGGGAGAAGCGAAACTCCGTCAACTAGAGTTGCGGGATTACAAACTTCCCAAACCCAAGCGTTGGGACGAGAAGTGGCGTATGCTCGTGTTTGATATTAAAGAAAAAAAGAAGGGGACAAGAGAGAAGCTGCGGCTGACACTAAGACGGATCGGGTTTTTGAGACTACAGAATAGTGTCTGGGTTTATCCGTATGATTGTGAAGATTTAGTCATGCTTCTCAAGGCAGATTATCACCTGGGCCGCGAAGTCTTATATGTGATTGCGGACAGTATAGAGAACGACGAACATCTTCGCCGAGAGTTCAATTTACAAGCGAAGGTCCGAGTTTACTAAAAATTAGCGGTCGCAGATTCATAGTCAATATTGTAAAAAAGGGATTTATGTGGTATCTTCTTTGTTAATCATGAAGTTTACCAAGACAATACTCGCGAACGGGCTCCGAGTCATCACCGTGCCCATGAAAGACAATCCGACGGTGACGGTCTTAGTACTCGTTGAGGCCGGTTCGAAATACGAAGAGAAGAGGGTGAGTGGCATCTCGCATTTTCTCGAACACATGTGCTTCAAGGGCACGGCCAAGCGACCGAAGGCGATTGACATTTCCAAGGGGCTGGACGCGCTCGGGAGCGAGTACAACGCCTTCACTGCCCAGGAATATACGGGCTACTACGCGAAATCCGACGCCCGACACTTCCGGGAGGTCGCGGACGTAATTTTCGACATATTTCTTAATTCCACTTTTCCGGAAACGGAGCTGGAGAAGGAGAAAGGTGTTATCGTCGAGGAGATAAACATGTATCGCGATACTCCCACTCGGCATGTGCAGGACCTGGTGATGACGCTTCTCTACGGCGACCAGGCGGCCGGCTGGAACATCGCGGGGGACAAGGATACCGTAGAGAACATGCAGCGAGTGGATTTTCTCGCGTATAAAGGAGCGCATTACTTGCCGGAGGGCATGATTATTGTGGTAGCGGGGCAGATCGATGAGAGTGAAGTTTTGGCAGAAGTTCGGAAGTCTTTCGACCCGATTCCCCGAGGGCACAAGGCAGGCAAACTTACGACCGTCGAGAAACAATCCTCTCCGGCGGTGCTTCTTGAATACAAAAAGACCGATCAAACGCACTTGGTCCTGGCCGCAAGGAGCCTCGATCTTATGAGCCCGAAGACGCCTGGCCTATCCGTACTTTCGGCGATTTTAGGCGGAGGCATGAGTTCGCGCTTGTTCCAGAAACTTCGGGAAGAAATGGGGGTGGGCTATTACGTCCGCGCGAGCAATGACTCCTACACCGACCATGGCTTTCTGCAAGTATCCGCGGGCGTGGATAACCGGAGAGTAGCGGAAGTGGTCGGAGTGATCCTGGAAGAATGTAAAAGATTGACCATCGAGGAAGTTCCCGCCGAGGAGCTCCATAAGGTCCAAGAATATCTAATCGGCAACATGAAGCTTTCGCATGAATCCAGCGACGATGTGGCCGGCTATTTCGGACTGCAAGAACTCTTGAAGAAGAAGATTGAGACGCTGGAAGAGAAGGCCGGGGAAATTCGAGCAGTCACGGCGAAAGACATCATGGCTCTTGCCCGGGAAATTTTCCAAGACCAGAAGCTCAATCTCGCTCTGGTGGGCCCTTTTGAGAGCTCGGGAGATTTTCTTAAAATCCTTAAATTCTCTTAAATTCTAACGGGTTCTGTGCTAAGATAACCGCATGCCGCCAGAGAAACATGTAACGCTATCGGTTACTACCGGGACGATGATCCGGGCGGTCCTCATACTCCTCGGGGTCTACTTGCTCTGGGTCCTTAGGGACTTTATCATCATCGTTTTGACCGCGATCGTGATCGCCTCCTTTGTGGAGTCGGCGGTGCCGCATTTTCGAAAAATTCGCATCGGCCGGGTGCCGGCGGTAATCATCTCCTACACCATAGGCATTTCCATCCTGGCGGCCATCTTCTATCTTTTTGCGCCGCTACTTATCACAGAAGTTTACAATCTCTCCGTTTTCCTCTCGAAATACATTCCCGATTCCGCTCTCATAAACTATTTTAAAAACGAGGCCTTCTCCGGAGCCAAGGATGTTATCGGGAATCTCTCCGAGGGATTTTCTCTAGCTAGTCTTCTCGCCACCTCCAAGGCCTTTATCACGAACCTCTCCAAGGGTTTCTTTCAAACTCTTTCCGTTGCCTTCGGTAGTCTCTTCAATTTGGTCCTGATCACAGTAATCTCCTTCTTCCTATCTGTCCAGGAGCGCGGTATTGCCAATTTCTTGCGTATCATCCTGCCGATCCAGCATGAGAGTTACGCTGTGGACCTCTGGGAACGCTCTCGGCGCAAGATCGCGCTCTGGGTCAAGGGACAGCTGGTAATCGCGCTTCTGGATGCCGTCTTGGTCTATCTGGTACTTTCGCTCCTCGGGGTCAAGTACGCCCTGCTTCTCGGAATTCTCGCTGGTTTCATGGGGCTTTTCCCTTACGGGACGCTAATTGCGCTTATCCCGGCCGTTTCCGTTTCCTATCTCTCCGGCGGAGCTACCAGCGCACTCCTCGTGGCCGGTGCTTACCTTATCATTCATGAGTTCGAAGTTTTTCTCTTTACTCCGCTTCTCATCAAGTCCATAGTGGGCTTGTCGCCCTTGGTGGTTATACTTTCCATTCTTATCGGTTATGAACTGGGCGGTATTTGGGGCATGATCCTTGCGATACCGATCGCGGTCTTCGTGATGGAATTAATGAGCGACCTCGAGAAAAGAAAAGCCGCCACCCGCCCAAGCAATGAGCCATCGAAATAGCTTTTATCTCACCACTACCCTGCCGTACGTGAACGCCGATCCGCATATCGGCTTTGCCCTGGAGCTGGTGCAGTCGGATGCGGTTGCGAGGTATAAGCGAATTGTTCTGGGAAGAGAAGGTGTTTTTTTTAATACTGGGACGGATGAACATGGGCAAAAAATATTCGATACTGCACAGGAAGCGGGAGAAGATGTTGCTGGATACGTCAATCGTCACTCCAAAAATTTTGAAAATTTAATTGGAGCACTGAATATCGATAATGATGCTTTCGTTCACACCACAAGTAAGCATCATAAAGAAGCGGCCCAGGAGATGTGGCGGCGCTGCGAGCGCTCCGGCGACATATATAAGAAAAAGTACAAGGGCAAGTATTGCGTTGGTTGCGAATCTTTCAAGACCGAGAAGGACCTCGACGGGGGCGGCAGATGCCTCCTTCACCCCAATCTCGAAATTAAAATTCTGGAAGAAGAAAATTATTTTTTCCGATTCTCTAAGTACGAGAAAGAGCTCCTAAAATATCTTGAGAGACCGGGGGTCATAATCCCGGAGTGGCGGAGAGTTGAGGCGATAAATTTTGTTAAAGACGGGCTGGAAGACTTCAGTATCTCGCGGGAGAAGGAGCGCTTGTCCTGGGGGGTGCCGGTGCCCGGCGACGAGGAACAGGTCATGTATGTATGGTTCGACGCGCTAACTAATTATATTTCTACCCTGGGTTGGCCTGACCTCACCCCGCCCTTGTTCCAGAAGTTCTGGCAAGAAGGGGAGACCGTGCAGACTGCCGGCAAGGATCAGATCCGCTTTCAGTCGCTCATGTGGCAGGCGATGTTAATGTCTGCCGGTATAAAAAATACCGACAAAGTCGTCTACCACGGATTTATTACCTCCGGCGGTGGCAAAATGAGTAAATCGCTCGGGAACGTAATTAATCCGCTCGATCTGGTGCAAGAATACGGCACCGATGCCGTACGCTATTTTCTTCTCCGCCACGTAAATTCTTTCGAAGATACGGACGTTACCCTCGAAGGCATAAAAGAGGCCTATAATGCGAATCTTGCGAACGGTTTGGGAAATTTGGCTTCGAGGATACTGACGCTCGCAGAGAAATACCTGAAAGAATCGCCCCAGGTTCCAGAGAAATCAGATTTGCAAGTATACTTTGAAATTCTGGAAACATATGATGTGAAAAAAGCGGCCGATTATGTCTGGGAGAGAATTCAAGCGCTGGATAAAAAAATCCAAGACACCGAACCGTTCAAAGTAATAAAAACTGATGAGAAAAAGGGTATAGAGTTAATTATAGAGTTAACTATAGAGTTAAATAAAATCGTCTCTATGCTTCAGCCGCTCCTGCCAGAAACCAGCGAAACAATAAAAAAATTGATCAAGGCCAACAAAAAACCGGAAAAGCCATTGTTTCCTAGAATACCATAACCCCTCCAACTCCCCTTACATAAGGGGAGAGTAAAATTATGTTTCTTTACAACGACCCAAAATTAAAGCAACGGCGCAGAGATTTGCGCAGAGAGCAGACAAAAGAGGAGAAAGCGCTTTGGAATATTTTAAGAGGTCAGAAGCAAGGCCATAAATTTTTTCGCCAATACTCGGTCGGGCCTTATATTCTGGACTTTTATTGCCCAAAGAAACGACTGGGAGTAGAGTTGGACGGGGAGCATCACAGCGAAGATAGAGAATACGACGCCCTTCGCGACGATTATCTGGTTTTGAACGAGATCAAAGTTCTGCGATTCTGGAATAAGGAAGTTAATGATAATATTGATGCAGTGCTTCAGAGAATGAATCAAGAACTTGCCTCCTCTTAAGTAAGAGGAGGTGGGGAGGAGTTATGAAATCACCTAAATACATCGACGTCCATGCACACGTAAATTTCTCCGCATTTGATGCGGATAGGGATGAAGTGATAAGACGTGCGCTCCAGGCGGACACTTGGATGATAAATGTGGGTACGCAAATAGACACTTCGCGGAAAGCAGTCGAGATCGCAGAGAAATATGATGAGGGAGTTTACGCGATAGTCGGTCTTCACCCGATTCACAGTACGGCATCGTATCATGACAAGCAAGAGTTGGGAGAAGAAGGCAAAGAATTCACTTCCCGCGGAGAAAATTTTGACAAAGATGCCTACCGGGCACTTCTTAAAAATCCCAAGGTCGTCGGTATCGGCGAATGCGGCTTGGACTACTATCGAATGGATCCCGAATCGATCGAAAATCAGAAAAAAAATTTTATTTCCCAAATTGAACTGGCAAATGAAGTTGGCAAACCCCTAATGTTACACATAAGGCAAGCGTACAAGGATGCGTATGAAATTTTAAAAGAGCACGCAAGAGTAAGGGGTAACGTGCACTTCTTCGCGGGCACGTGGGCAGAAGCAAGAGCTTTCATCGATCTCGGTTTCACTCTTTCATTTACTGGTGTTATCACTTTCGCCCGAGATTATGACCAAGTAATAAGGAATGCACCACTCGAGATGATTCTCTCGGAAACCGATTGCCCTTATGTTGCACCCGTACCCCACCGCGGCAAGCGCAACGAGCCGCTGTACGTCAAGGAAGTGGTGAAGCGCATCGCAGAAATAAAAGATCTACCCGAGAAAGATGTAGCGGAAGCGCTCTTTGACAATGCAAGGCGGGTTTTGCTAGTATAAGAACTCAATGGACGAAGAAAGGGAAGCAAAAATTTATGAACTGGGATTTCTGCTCTCGAGCAGTCTCATGGATGAAGAGGCCGGGGGCGAGTACGCAAATTTGAAGAGTCTTATCGGGAAACATGGCGGGGAGACGATTTCCGAAGAAATTCCAAGGAAAATTCCGCTTGCCTATACTATGGAGAGGGTAGTTGCGAATGTGCGGCAAGAATTCAGCTCCGCATACTTCGGCTGGATCAAATTCGCGCTTCTCCCAGAGAAAGTAAGTGCGCTTAGAAAGGATCTTGCCGAGAACGAGAAAGTAATCCGCTCCCTAATCTTCCGAACCGTCCGCGAGAGTACTATTTCTCCGAAGCGCTTCGCCCGCGAGACCCCCTACCGCCGGCCTCCGGTTATCCGTAAGCGCGAAGAGAGCGCTCTCCCGATCAACAAGGAAGAAATAGATAAGGAGATTGAAGCCATGGTCCAGGAAGAAGTAAAAAGTTTATAATTTTATGTTTTTAAACAGAGCAATTATCATCGGCAACATGACCCGCGACCCGGAGCTTCGCTCCTTGCCCACGGGCACGAAGGTTTGCTCCTTCGGGGTTGCGACCAACAGAGTCTGGAAGGACAAGAACGGCGCCCGACAAGAATCGACCGACTTTCACAACATCGTGGTTTTCGGCCGGGCGGCGGAGACCGTGGCCCAGTACATGAAGAAGGGGAGTTCCATAATGGTGGAAGGCCGCATTCAGACACGGAGCTGGGATGATAAAAATACTGGGGAGAAAAAATATCGGACAGAAATCGTCGCCGAGCGGACGCAATTTGGGCCTAAATCCGGCAGAGCCGGATTTACCCCGAGCAAAGTCGAGGGGCAATCAAATAATGAGTCTGTGTCCGCGATCGAATACCCCGAAGAAGACATTAATCCCGAAGATATTCCCTTTTAAATAAATGCAGGATTTTTTTACAGCCAATAATATAAAATACGTCGACTACAAGGATACGGAAATCCTCATGCGGTTTCTGGGTCCCAACGGCAAAATTCTTCCCCACCGCAAGACCGGGGTGAGCTCTAAGAATCAGCGGGCGCTCGCGCTCGCGGTCAAGCGCGCCCGCTTCATGGGATTACTGCCATACGTCGCCAAGTAACCCCCTCCTGCTCCTCCCCCTTATATAAGGGGGAGGTTGGGTAGGGGTTAAGCTCTTTCCACGTATTCGCCGGTCTCGGTATTGACCCGGATGGTGTCGCCCTCGTTTATGAACAGCGGTGCATTAAGAGTTGCTCCATTCTCGAGCGTAATTACTTTGTTACCGCCCTTGGAGGTATCGCCGCGCACGGCCGGGGGAGCGTCTCTCACTTTAAATTCCATTTTGATCGGGAGAGCGAGCTTAATGATCCGTTCTTGGTCGTCGTGTTCCCAGACGAGCGCGGTTACGTTCTCGTTTGGTTTTAAAAATTTCACTTGCTCGTCCAAAAGTTCGGCGTCGAGCATAAATCTGTCTCTCGGATTACCCGGATCAGAGAACCAGTACTCGCCGCGGTTGTGATACAAAAATTTTATTTCCTTTTTCCCAATATCCGCCTCATCCGCGGTGTCTGATACATGGAAAGTCGCGGCGATGGTCTTGCCGGAAATGAGACTCTTTAATTTCACTTGATTCTGCGGCTTGCGTTGCTGAGTGCGAGCGACGTGGGATTCAATAACTTCACAGGGCTCGCCATTATAAATTATTATTCGTTTTTCGCGAACTTCGTTGTATTCCAGCATGGGGAGATACTAGCAGATTCGTCGTAAAAAACAAAGACCCTCACCCCCGGCCCCTCTCCAAAGGAAGTTCTTTAGAGAGGGGAGAAGAGTGAGTGTAATGTTTTCATGCTATATTTAATTCATGAATAAAACTCAAGCGATGCGGAAGGCAAGATACCTTCGTAGGTCAGAAACATTCGCAGAAAAATTACTCTGGGCACAGCTCCGAAACAATAAATTAGGCATAAAATTTAGAAGGCAACACCCTCTCGGCGATTTCATCCTTATCTTAGCCCCTCTCCCAAAATAGATTTTGGAGAGGGGTTGGGGTGAGGGGGTTATGTCTCTTCTTTAAATTTGCTTCGGATTTCTTTCAGGATTTCGCCCGCGATTTTTTTATTTTCCCTAAGGTATGTGCGCGTGTTGTCGTAACCAACGCCGAGCTTGGTTTTTTCGCCCTCGGCGGGAGCATAGAAATAAGAGTTGCCAGTCTTCTCCACCACTTTGTATTTCTCGCCGAGCGCGATGATTTCTCCTTCTTTGGAAATGCCTTCTCCGTAGATGATATCGAATTCCGTCTGCTTGAAGGGGGCGGCGACTTTATTCTTGACCACCTTGACCCGAGTCCGGCTACCCACCACCTCTTCGCCCTTTTTTATCTGCGCGATCCTCCGAATGTCTAACCGGATCGAAGAGTAGAATTTAAGGGCCTTGCCGCCCGGAGTAGTCTCGGGATTCCCGAACATGACTCCGATCTGCATCCGGATCTGGTTTATGAAGATAACTACCGTCTTGGATTTAGCGACGAGAGCCGTAAGCTTCCGGAGCGCCTGGGACATGAGACGGGCCTGCTTACCCACATGATACGCCCCCATATCACCCTCGATCTCGTCCTTGGGAGTGAGCGCCGCGACCGAGTCCACTACCACCACGTCGATTTTTCCCGTGCGCACTAGCGATTCCACGATGTCGAGCGCTTGTTCGCCGGTATCCGGCTGGGAAATGAGAAGGTCATTTATATTAACCCCGAGCTTACGACTGTATTCCGGATCCATCGCGTGCTCGGCATCAATGTAAGCACAAATTCCTCCAAGTCTCTGCGCTTCCGCGACGATATGGAGCGCGAGAGTGGTCTTTCCGGAAGCTTCCGGTCCGAAGATTTCGACTATTCTCCCGCGGGGAACGCCGCCAACTCCTAGCGCCATATCCAACCCGAGTGACCCGGTCGAAATCACGTTAATTCCCACCTTGGGCGTGTCGCCCATCTTCATTATGGCGCCTTCACCGAAGCGGGTCTGAAGGGCCCGGAGGGTTTCTTCCAGGGCCGGCCGCTTGTCCTCGCCAGGAGCGGGAGCGGCGGTATTTCGAGCAGGGTTTTT
>Ga0187893_10001912_pt1 | contig 47501 bp, 42 predicted proteins | sample MA1701074metaG_FD_139574 | JGI IMG/M metagenome (GOLD analysis project Ga0187893, IMG submission 139574) | White microbial mat communities from a basaltic lava cave in the Kipuka Kanohina Cave System on the Island of Hawaii, USA - MA170107-4 metaG ... | reverse complement strand
GTACACGGGTCCGTGTCGTTGCAATCGAGTGCGGTGAAGCATTCTGATGGCGGCGGCATCGCTCCGCACCCGACGAGGGAAATCTGCGCTCCCTCATCGACCATTCGCCGCGTGTACAACCGGCAATTGTCCACAATGAGCCGCGAGCCGGAGCGACGAACGAGTTCGTTGACATAGAGTGCTTCCTGGCAAGGGCCGGCGCCGGTGGTGTTCCGCAGCCGATTGACCAGGGTGAGAGTGTCTCCGCCCGCCACTTCGAGTCTTCCGATGTGGAAATTGTCGACAAACCCTTCGGGCGATTTCCCCAGGTCGCGGCCGCCCACTTCAAACGTGTGCTCGCGGAGCGCGCGGCTGGTGCCGCGAAAAGTGAGCGAGCCCATCACCACGCACTGCGGGTATCGCGCCATGTTGAGAACGCTGCCCCCGACGATCAGCGGTTGCGTTGAGGTGTACTCGAATTCGACCGATTCAATGAAGACAAGGTCGTTGCCCACCGTGAGTTGCGAATTGTCGGTGAAGCGGGCGATCGACGGGCGGCAATTACCCTTGCCGTCGCAGGGCACGGCGTTGCTTCCGTCAAGAGTCACATTGCCGGTCGTCGAAACCGTCATTCTTTGATTCGCGTCCACCTCGCCCGCTCCTCGGGCGGGACCGCGCAACAATGGGCCTGTGCCCTCTTTGATGAGGAGGCTGTCGGTCAAGAGTTGTGCCGACACGGGCGGGTTGGTTTGCGATTCGGCCTGATAAAGGCCGCCCTCGCCGATAATTGTGGGGCCGGCCAACACGTCGATGGTGTGATCAAACAACACGAAGATCGTTCCCATGTTGTTCAAGCCCTTGTCGGTGATGATGGTGAGATCGCCACGGTCGTTGGGATCGATGGAAGGATTCTGCGTGACCCGGAGAATGGCATCGTCGATCAACTTAAGACTGTCGATCACGACGGTGACGTCGAGAAAAACGTCGTCTCCGTTGTCGAGGGTCACTTCGTAGGTGTCCCGAGGAAATTCGTCGTTGTCGGGGTAGCGGTCGTCACCAAGAGACCAATTGGCAGGGCAACTCCAGCGACTGAAAGGAGGCGGTTCCGGGAGTTCGCAGGCGCGCTCATAACACACGTCAAGGCCGGGGCAATCATCGGGAACGCCGTCGCGGTTGCAGTCGGAACTTTCTCCGCATCCGGGGATATTGCATCCTTCGGCGCTGCAGTCGATATCGCATTCATCCGGGATTTCGTTGCCGTTGCAATCGCAACTGCATAAGCCGATCCCGAAGTTGCACGTACTGCCGCTCGGACATCCGCCGAACCCGCGTTCGCCGCATGGAAACGTGTTGGGGTTTTCGCCGGTGCATGCGCCGGCCCGGCAATCGTCATTGACTGTACACGGCTCTCCATCGTCGCAGGGCATGCCGTTCTCAATATTGTTGGCGCTACAGCTTCCCAGCCCGTTGCACGTATCCGGATCGGTGCAATCGGTGTCCGATTGACTCCCGCAGGAGGTTCCATTAGGCAACGGCTGAAATAGGCACTGAGTCCCGGCACACGAGTCGGTGGTGCAATCGCGTTGGTCATTGCAATCGGAATCCTGGACACATTCGAAACCTCCAGCAACCGCGGGGGAAGAAGCTGCGAATCCCACGATCGGATCGGAGGTCTCCTTTCGATCCTGCGAACGGGCAATGGAATCAAATCCACAAACGACGCCGATTCCCACGGCTGTTCGGTACAAAAAAGTGGTTCGACGAGTCACGATTTCTTCCTCCTCGATTCTGACTGAATGGCGATAAAAACCAAATTGAAATCGTAACGGCTTACAGAACGCAAAGCAAGCGTCGATTGCTAACTTCTCGCTAATTCGTTGCGTTTCGCCACCTCAATCGCACGCGAGAAAGTTAATTTGGATAGTTCGACAATGTGGCAATGGTTAACGTCGGTTCGATATGGCGGTCTGGATGGCTTCTTCAGCCTGTTTTTTGAGCGATTCGAGCTCAGTCAATGTGTCGATCCAAAGCATTTCATAACTGTCGATGTCCGCGACGACATCCAAACCCATTGAACTGGTTGGGTCCATGAATTCCGGCGGCGGCCAAGCTTGGGTCGCTCGGGAGAAACTCGCCTCCGCCGCGTCGATCTTTCCAAGCTTCGCATTAGCGATGGCCGCAATGAGGTGGTTGAAGGAAGGTTTGTCCGTTTTCTCGATGGCCAACGTCGCGTGATTCACGGCCTCTTCAAGTTTGTCCGTTTCGAGAAAGGCGATTGCCAAGATTCGGTTGAGAGTGCGGTACGGAAATTTGGCGTCACGAGCTGATTTTATGAGATCGAGCGCATTTTCCGCGTTTCCTTCCCGCTCGGGCGCAGAGAGGTAGAATCTCGCAGACATTATCTTGTTGCGTGGATCCTTAGGGTCAATGCGCCTGGCCTCATCGAAAGACTTTTTCGCGTTATCCCAATTGCTTTTGTGCATTTGCAAAGTCGCCAGACAAAGCCATACGCCGTCGGTATACGTCAAGAGGTCACCTTGAGCAGGAGCAATACGCGCCCCGAACTCCGCGGCCGACAACGCTTCATCCATTTGTCCCTTGATCGCCAGGATTTTGGCGAGAAAACTCTGCGCCCAATAGGCGGAAGGATCCGCGGCCACGGCGTCGCGCGACCACTTTTCCGCTTGGGCAAGATCCCCCCTCAGGGCGAGATTCAATGCGCCGGCGTTTAACGGCCTGGCCTTTTCCTTTTCGCCTGAACGGGTGCGTAGGGCCTGCTCAATGAAATTGAAGGATTCTCTCAGCAAAGCCGGATCCCTTTGGCCGTTGGGCTGGAGGAAGTAATTGTCCTGCAAATCTGCCGCAAGCCGCTCCAAGAGCTTCGGATTTCCTGGAGCCAGTTGCAGTGCCTGGCGGAATTCCTTCTCGGCGTCCACCACCTGATGGTTGTCGAGATACAAAATGCCTTTGTCCAAATGGGCTTGCGCTCGGCCTTCGATTCGAAGCCACTGTATCGCCAGTGCGGAAACTGTTACGAGGACGGCAAAAGCGAATCCGACGGCGCATTTTGTCTTGTTCCTGCGAATCCGTCGGAACCATAAGTATGAAAACGAAGGCGGTCGGGCGATCACCGGCTCGTCGCGGAGGAAGCGGCGGATATCCTCGGCAAACTCGGCTGCCGTTTTGTATCGCTCCTTGCGCTCTTTCCTCATGGCCATCATGGTGACCCAGTCGAGTCCGCCGCGAATCTCCTTGACGAGGTGTCCCGGTTCCGTGTGCCGCTTTTCCGCCACGCCGGTCGACTTGGGTCCGAGTTTTTGAATGCGCGTGCTTGGTTTTTCCGGGTCGTCCTCCCGGATGACGCGAAGCATTTCGTCGAGCGCGGCCCGCTTCAGTTCGAACGGCATTACGCCGACCAGTAGTTCGTAAAGCATGACCCCAAGGGAATAAATGTCCGAGCCGGCGTCGATCCCCAGCGGGCTCGACTCCGCCTGCTCCGGGCTCATGTAGGCAAGCGTGCCGACCGGGACTCCGTGCAACGTGTGCAGCGTCATGTCGGTCAGTTTCACGTTCAGCCCTTTGGCCACACCGAAGTCGATGATCTTCGGAGTGGGCACATCGTCTTGCAGGTAGACGAGCACGTTTCCGGGCTTCAGATCGCGGTGGACGATGTTGCGGCTGTGCGCGTGTTGGATGGCTTCGCAGACCTGGGCGAAGAGTACAAGCCTCTCTCGGGTCCCCAGCCTATGCCGGTCGCAGTAATCGGTGATGGGGACGCCAGGCACATACTCCATGACGAAATACGGGCGGCCGTCGTCCGTCGAGCCCGCGTCATAAATCTGGGCGATATGCGGATGATTCAGCAGGGCCATGGCCTGCCGCTCTGCGTCGAACCGGGCGACGACCTCCTTGCGGTCCCGGCCCTCGGAAATGACCTTCAGGGCCACTTTCATGTGAATCGGCGTTAGCCGTTCGGCAAGATAGACGGTGCCGAAACCGCCTTGGCCGAGAGTTTCGCGAATCGTGTAAGGTCCGATCTGTTTGGGGCGAGTTGACGGAATCGGGTCGAGCGTCTTGTCATAATCCTGGTCACTTTTGAGCAAATTCTCAACCTCGGCGCGCAGCTCCGCGTCGCCCGCGCATTCCCGTTCCAAGAACTCGGACATCTTGCCGGGAGGCAAATTGGACGCCCGATTGAACAAATCCTTCAACTTCTGGTGCCGTTGCTGATCCGGTGTCATTTGCCACCTATTTCGAAAGTCGCTCGGCCAGCCAGGCCCGAGCCATTCGCCAGTCGGCCTTCACCGTTCGCACGGAGGTGTTCAACGTCTCCGCGACTTCGTCACAGCTCATTTCACCGAACAACCGCAACCGCACGACATTCGCCTGCCTTTTGTCCAATCGTTCCAGGGCGTCGATTTCGTCTTTCAGTTCGAGGATGTCCACCCCTGGTCGACGGGAACCGGGCAGAAGTGTCAAATCGATCAACAATCTGCCACGGCCGTTGCCGCGCTTGGCCGCGATTCGCTTTCGGGCATGGTCCACGAGAACCTGTTCCATGATTCTCGATGCAATCGCGAAGAAGTGCGCCCGGTTCTTCCAGTCGACGTGGTTCTGTTCTACGAGCCGAATCCAGGCTTCATGGACCAGCGCCGTCGCTTGCAGGGTGTGCCCTGCTCGGTCACGACGAAGCCGAATCGCCGCCTGCCGTCTTAGCTCCGCCAGGATATGCGGGGCTAGTTTCTCCTCGGCGGCTTTGTCGCCCTTGGCGAAATCTTTTAGGAGCATGGTGGTCTTGTTTGGTTGATCCACGCGATTGTCCTCCGGCATCACCGAATCGTTCGAATAGAGTATATCCAGAGGAATTCTTAAAGCGGCAATGACCCCTTGGATTTTCAACGAATCCGGGTTTTGGACGACAGAGAGTGCAAACATATTTTTTTCCGTTTCGGTTGATCGCCAATGAGTGTGGCCCGAGAATCGCCTTCGGGGCCTGGACTTCGATGCGGGCAATGAATTTGCCCGTTCTTAAACTGAAATTGCGAAAGTACGGTTTCCCTAGGGCGTTTTTGCAGGCCCCTGCATTCGACTCACACGTCACTAAGACACTTACCAACTTCTTAATTGCGCAGAAAAACTATGCGAGAGGCAATTCTCAACAGGAATTGACAACTTCGAAGAGAAAAAAAACTCTGCTGCGAGGCCCATCGGCAGGGATTCTATTGCTTGGACTGGACCGTGTTCGAGGAAGACCGGGGCATCCCTCTTCTCGACGCGCGAGGAAGATTGCATTGAAAGGCCGATTCTGGTACTTTGATGGGTTTTGGTGAAGGCCGCTTAGACGATTGGCGTCTCCTGCATTTGCAGGGACCGTCCGCGGCCGCTTGTTCCGACCGGCCCGTCTGATGGACGGGTCTTTTGAGGCTCTCCAAGGAGGCATGGAAGATGAGTGATTCGCGTCATTCTACCGCAATGGTGTTTTTCGCTATCGGTGCTTTTTCCGCTGTTGGAGCGGCCGAAACCAAGCACTGGACGATTCGAAGTTCGTCGATCAGCCTCGAGATTGATGCGTCGTTGCTAAACGACCATGGCATTCATATCCATGCTCAGGATTCCGGCAACAAGCGAGCGCCGCAATCTTCGGATTCGATTAGCGCATCGCAACTGTTTTTCAACGGCATGGCGGGGATGGCCGAGCTTTCGAATTCCGAACAGGTCGGCGCGGATCATCCCGAGGGTCGGCTGTCGCTCAACGGGGACTTCACGCTTGAAGGCCCGGCCGGTAGCGTAATCGTTCGCCGACCTAGCTTGGTGATGGCGTCGGTTCGCTCGGAGGGGGCTGCACTTGGGATTTCCGGCGAAGTCGACGGAGTGCGACAGAGTTCGACCCCGGTATTCACCATCGCGGCGGCCAAACGAGCGTTCGACCGAGCCTCAGGAACCTATCTATTTGAATCGGACGAAGTCAGGATTTCTGACGCAATCGCCGAACGGATCGGGGCGAGGGCGCTGGCCGGAAAGGGAATCGGGACGGTTCGAGGGCGTTTGAATGGCGCTGCGTTGATTCAGGTCGATCCCGCGGAGGCTGTGGAGGCGGGCGGGCAGTCCGTCGTGATCGCGGGTGGCAACGGGGGGACCGTCTGCGACAGGCCCATCGGTCCGGACATCATCGTCGGCGACCTTTATGACGTGGCCAATTACAACACGGTGGGCAACATCGATGCGTTCACGATGGGTACGTTTTCCTGTAATGTCGGCGACGCGAACGCCATTTGGATCGACGACAGCAACCAGCATCCGGTCATTAGTCAGAACCTGTTCCGTCTAAAGAACGGTCGTTTCGAACAGGTCGGTCAAGCGTGGCTCAAGCATGGATTCCTGGCATTGACCCAGAACGTCTGTGGATGCGGCTGCAACGGACAGGGCGGATCCGTTCTTGGAGTGGGTTGCGCAGATCCGTATTCCGCGGGATTGAACGGCTCGCAAGGAGGCATGGGACCCAAATGGCAGGTGAACGCGCACACGGGTGCCTTCGCCTATCCTTATGATCGCCAGAATCAAGGCAGCGGCTCCATCGACAAACGGCTGCAGGTGAATATCGCAGACTTGGAGGCGGCCGGTGTCGGAGGGAGCACCCATTACTACATCGAGGGGCATTACATATCGCCGGATGATGCCACGATGGGAAACGGGGACAACAATGCGTCCTACCGGCGGGCGTTCATTTCCGGCTCGATGTCGACCTGGGCGATCAGTATCTCGGGCGCCCCCGCCACGGTTCGGGAGAAATACGGCATACAAGCATGGAAAGCCGCCGATCCCACGGTGAAGGAGACCGAATATCGCGTACCCGGCGAAGGATTGTTCATCCTCGCCTCGAAGTCCACCAATCTCGGAAACGGTTTCTGGAGCTACGAGTATGGGTTGCAGAACACGAACTCGGACCGTAGCGCCGGTTACTTTAGCGTTTCGCTGGGCAACATGGTCACTGTTCAGAACATCGGCTTTCACGATGTGCCCTATCACAGCGGGGAGCCGTTTGACGGAACCGACTGGTCGGCGGTCGTTGCGAACAACGCCATCACCTGGTCCACGACGCCTCATTCCAGTAACCCAAATGCCAATGCGCTGCGCTGGGCGACGTTGTACAATTTCCGGTTCGAAGCCAATGCCGCGCCGAGCAATGTCTTCGGCACGATCGGCCTATTCAAACCCGGCACGCCGGGGGCGGTCTCCAAGGTCATCGAAGGCCCGGGAGAGTGTGCCACGGACGCCGATTGCGACGACGGGTTGTTCTGCAACGGAATGGAAATCTGCGCCGTGGCCAGCGGAGCGTGCCGAAACGCGGTAAGCCCGTGCACGTCGTCCCAGGTGTGCGATGAGGTGCTCGACCAGTGCATCGACCCGATCGGTTGCGGGCCGTGCAAGCTCTACGGAGATTTGGCGGCCCCCTACTGCGTCGTGGACATCACCGATATCCTCGCCGGATTGCAGGGCTACGAGGAAACGCAATCCTGCTCGACCCTATTCGGCTCGCAAACGCCGGGTTCGATGGTGTGGAACGCCGGTTGTTGGATTGCTTGTGATTCCCATGCGGACTGCATCGGACCCCTCGGGCAGGGTTCGTGCGTCGGCGGTCAATGCTGCGATATCTGCGAGATCACCGAAATCCTCAAGTTGTTGGCTGCATTCGACGGAGTGTACGATTGTCCGCATTTGTGCTCGCCCGGTGCATGCAACTTTGACACCAACGCGGATACCGTCGCCGATTGTTGCAAAGACGGCAACACCTTTATCGGCGGAATGTCGGAAAGCGATTGCTTTGTCCAGGGTGGAACGTATTTGGGCGACGGTACCACGTGCATATTGTCGGCGTGCTCGCCGTAGTCGCACAAAAGTAGATCTGCCGCGACAAGCGGCGGAATGAACGAAAGCGAAGACAAGGGCAGGTCCGGGACCTGCCCTTGCTGTTGGTGGAATCAATACCGGCGGTTATCATGCCTCCGCAGGAGGGACGCGAGTCGCTTCGGCGATCCCAGGGAAATCCCTTCGAATGAGGGACCACCCCGAAGCCGGAAAACCGCGGCCTCAACCGCGCAAGGCCCAAACTTCTACGACGCCGCCTGCAACGCGCGATAGGAACCCGACTTGCTCGCCGGGTGACCGATCGCTTTCGTGGCCGGTGCAGCCGCAGCTTCGCCCGCTGCGGAATCCCGCTTGGTGAAATCGGCACGGAACTGAAGAATCTGTTCCGGCGCCTCGGCCACGGCCTTTCGCCAAGCCGTGCGTTCGGAACGCGTAAGCAGTTCCTTCAATTTCGGCCGAAGCCGCTCCGCTTTGGAAAGGTGCGGGGCCTTCGGCGGGCCCGATTTGTCGGCAAGTCCGGAATCCAGTAGGCGGCTGAGGATTCGGAAAAGCACGTCGGCCATGGTCGGCGTAATCAATCCCAGACGCAGTTCGCGGTAGAGTCGGTCCATGGCATTGCCGACCGCGGGACGGTTCGAGAGCTTTTTCAAGTATCCATCGGGCAGCCGAGAGAGCTTGGCGCGCATTCTCCGCGGCTTGGATTGCATGGCCGCACGCCGTTTGGCGGCTATCTCCGGATCGTGGAAAAGGCACCACTCCGAAGTCTTCCGCACGATGCGCCCACGACAGCGAGTTCCCGATTTGGTCAGGGCCGAACATCGATGGTCGTAAGGCAGCCGCCGGGAATGGGAGTTAAGTGGTTCCGCCGAGACTAGTTCAGAGATTTTCTGCGCCGGGATGGCGAGCGCTTCCCAAAGCAACATCGCAAGACCCCTTTCTTTTGAGGATGATGGTTTCGAATCCCGCCGGTTGCCGCAAACGCCGAGCTTCCGTGCCGAGGCGGGCAACCGAAAAGATTCGACTCCGTGAGGTGTGTGTCATCCATGCCACGTCCCGTATCCTGTTTTTTGCACCCGGCCGCACCCGCCCCGCCGGCCGATCGCAATCCTGTCGCTCATCGTGAGCGTCGCGGAATTATACCGGACACGGTTCGGAGTGCAAGGGCGCATCGGCAAGAAATCAAAAAATCGTCCGACGTGGTGGCGATCCCCGCCGGGATTGAAACCGACGGGAAAACCCCGTTACGCTTTCTCCGACTTCCTCGCGATGTGCACGCCGCGGTGGTGCAAAGCGTCCAGGATATGGTCGAAAAAGATGCTGTTGTTTGCCAAAAGTTCGGGGGGGAAGACTCCGGGTTCCGTAATCATCCGTCGCGCCAGCATTCGGGCGACGATCGCACAGGGAAAGGCCGTGGTCCGGGCCATGGACGATGTTCCCGTTTTGGCATCGGTCTCGTCGTACAGGTCGTAGGTATGGCGAAACGATTCTGCGGATTTGGCGCCTTCGACGATGACGCGCAGTACTGTGAATTCCTGTTCACCTTCTTCCTTGGCCCACAAGGGGAACAAGAGGCGGGAAGTGACCTCGCGCGGTACGATCCGGGCACCGCGAACGTCGATGGTCTCCTGGGAGAACAAACCCGTTTCCCGAAACACGCGCATCAACTCCGCGTGGCCCGGATAGCGCAGCGTCTTTTCCTTCATGTCCGGTACCATCACGGTTTTTAGCAAGGAGCGCAGGCCGTCCGTGTTGAACGCCTCCAGCGTCCCCACCCTGGGAAAGTCGATCAATTCCGGTTCGGACAGCGCCGCCTTGACGACCACGCGCCCGTTTTCGACAAGTCTGGCCGGTCGGGTGTACTCCTCGATGACGTCGTGCGGGGCGAAGGGGGCCTTGTACTGGAACGGCCAGCGGCGGGCTTTTGGAAGGCCGCCCACATAGATTTCCGCGCGACGGGTTTCGTCAAACTCCGCGACGGATCGCCCGATCATCAAATTCGATAGGCCCGGCGAAACGCCGCAGTCGACGACCGCGGAGATGCCTTTCTCTTTGGCAAGCGAATCCAGCTCCATCGCGTCTTCGGCCATGAACGAGATATCCGCGTAGGGTTTGCGGCACTCGAGGACGGTTCGCAGCGTTTGGAGTCCGAAGCGGCTGGGAAGGGCACCGAGAACGACGTCGGCGTCGGCGATCAGTGTGCGGAGCTTTTTGGCTTCGGAAACGTCTTCTTGCTTGCGGATGAGGTTGGGAACCGACTCCAGCTTGCGAAGGTTTTCCGGATTGAGGTCCGCGATGACGACGTTGAATTCCGGGTCGGAGGCCATGTCCCGGGCCATCGTAGCACCGACCAATCCGCAACCGAGGACGACGGCGTTGTGTTTCATGAAGGGGTTCCTTTTCCTCGTCCTTGGTCGAAGGTTGTTCGACCGTTTTCCGCTCGTCGTTTGAACAAGAGGAACGCGACCAGCGCGGCCAGGATGACCGCGCCGCCGGCTATCGTACTCTTCGATACCGTTTCTCCAACCGCCAGGTACGCCCACACCGGTACCAGAATCGGTTCCACCATGGTGATCAAAGCGGCCTCATGCGCGGGCACATGGGCCAGGCCTTTGGAGAAAAGATAGTACGGCAAACCGAGTTGAATCGCACCCATCCCGATCAGCAGGGCGAGTGCGGGAATCGGCGGCAGCCATTTCCCCACCATCATGGCCGGGACCAACAACAAGAGCGCCGTTCCGAGGTTGTTCATGACGGTGATTACGCCGGGGTCGCAATCCCGAACCCGCCGCAGCATCAAGACCAGCAAGCCATAAAAGAAACCCGCGCCCAAGGCAATGACCAGTCCGAGTAAGTCCGTCGCCGCGTTATCCACAAAAATGATTCCGATACCGGCCATGGCCGCGAGCAGGAAAGGAATGTCCTTGAGCGACGGGTGCTCCCCGGTGACCAGCGGGGACAATCCGAAGATCCAAAAGGTGGACGTGTACTGGAGGATGATGGCGTTTGCGGCCTCGGTCTTGGTGCTGGCCACGACGAACGAGGTGGTCATCAAGGCGAAGACGACCACCGAGACCAAGATACCCCAATGGGGAGCCGCCCGCGCGGCCTTCCCGTCCCGGGCCCGCAGAGGAGCACGGAGCGTGTGCCATCGCCCCCATGCCAAGGGCATCAAGAACAAGCCGGCGAACAGCGAGCGCCAAAATGCAATGGTCACACCATGCACTTCGTGTCGATTGACCAGCTTGATGAGCGCTCCGTTGAGGCTCCACAAGGCGGCCGCCACGAAGAGCAGCACGATGCCTCGAGCATACTGAGCGTCTTTCGGAACGGAACGATCGACAGCTGCCGGGCCGTAAACTTTCGCCAACTCGTCCTCCACGTGGCGGAGTTCATTCTCCCGCACAGCCGTTCGAATGTCGAGTATCAGGACCTACGCGGCGATTCAGGCGCTCGAAACGGAGACCCGCTTTTCCGCGGCCAACGAGTCACCTATACTTGGAAGGAGTGCAAGGCGACTACGGCTTGAGGTGGATCCGACCGTCTCGGTCTCGTGCGTCGTCGCTTTGCGATCGCGCCGGTCGTGAATGGAGAGGTTGACCGCGATTCCGACATGAGCCAACCAGCCGACCATTACGAAGTACTGGGCGTTCCGCGAACCGCGTCGACGGACGAGATCAAACGGGCGTATCGCCGGCTTGCCAAGCAGCACCACCCCGACCGCAATCCAGGCAACGCGCAAGCTGAGAAACAATTCAAGGAAGTTCAACAAGCTTATGGAATCCTGGGTAACGCCGAAAAAAAGGAGCAGTACGACCGCTACGGTGACGTGGCCGTTGGGGAATGGCACACGGCCCCCACGGGGCAAAAAGTCTACCAATGGGGTACCGGGTCGTCGGTGGCGGTGGACGATTTGGAGGATTTTTTCTCCTCCTTTGGGATCGGCGGGGAACGCCCCAGCGTCTTCGATACTTTTGCGGGCGATGGCCGAGGTAGAAAACGCCGTGAGGCGCGGAAAAAGGGCCAGGATGCGGAGATCGCCCTTTCGTTGACTTTTGACCAGGCGATCGCGGGAACGACCGTTTCGATCCGGCTGAGCTCGGGTCAGAACGGCGGAGAAGAAACGCTGGAGGTGAAAATCCCTCCGGGAGTCGATGAAGGTCAGAAGATTCGGGTACGTGGCAAGGGACACCCAGGCACGGGCGGAGGTCCGGGGGGTGATCTGATCGTCATGTGCCATGTCGAACCGCATCCATACTTTCGGCGCGAAGGGGCGGACGTCTTCGTGGAGGTTGCAGTGACGCCGCCCGAAGCCGCTTTGGGAGCGCAGATTGAAGTTCCGTCCATCGACGGGAAAACGCTGGTCACACTTCCGCCCGGTACGCCGAGCGGAGCAAAACTGCGTCTGAAGAATCGCGGAATCAAGCTCCACGATCGAGCCGAACGCGGCGATCTCTATGCGGCCGTTCGTATTGTTCCGCCGCCGACCCTGAGTTCCGAGGAGCGGGAGCATTACGAACAGCTTCGTGCGCTGGACAAAAGAAACCTTCGCGGCAACCAGGGCAAATAGAACCGGAAGTGCCCCATGACCCTCAGCGGAAGCGGCGGCGAACCGAATCGCATGAAGATCGGGCTGGTCTTTCTGGTGCTTGGGCTATTGCTGCTCGGGTGGGCCTGGGGAAGTTGGGCCTTCCGGGCCACCCGGACTCCTGCGGCGACCACTCTTTCGTTAACCCCCGCCGACGACTTGCCCGACTCTACTCCCGAAGAAAAACGCGCCGTCGCCGCGACGTCGCTCTCTTTGGTCTTACTGACCATTATGGTGCTCTTTCTTGTCGTTCTTACGGGAAGCTTCGTGGTGGTGCGATTCGGGCGAAGGTATTTCTCGATGATCGGCCGTCGTGCGGCGGCGCCCACGGCCAGCCAAAGCGTATGGGAGATGCACAAGGCTCCCCATCACGACGTGGAAGGCGACGACTTCGACGTGGATCGTCGCGAAGACTAATCGGCGGGTCGCGCTTCATCTCGGAGGAGTTTGAGTTGTCCGACGAACGGAAAGTCGCACTCGTGACCGGCGGCGCGAAACGCGTGGGTCGCGCCGTGACACTCGAACTGGCTCGGGCTGGGTTCGAGGTCGCGGTTCATTACCGAAACAGCGAGGGCAGCGCCCAGGAGTTGGCGGCGAATCTTCTGGCCTCGGGGCGTCGCGCGATCGCGGTCCAGGCGGATCTCGCCGACCCCGATTCGTGCTTTTCGCTTGTTGAAAAAACGGTGGAATCGCTCGGCGCGCTGGACGTTTTGGTGAACAACGCCTCGGTTTTTTTCACGACGACGCCGGATACGGTTCAGGAATTCAATCCCGCGGTTTGGGAGGACATGTTCCGAATTCACATGCTGGCGCCCATGGCTTTGATTCATCATTCTCGAACACATTTGGAACGCAGCGGGCGCGGCGTGGTGGTCAACCTCTGCGATATTTCCGCCGAGCGGCCCTGGCCGGACCACTTGGCCTATTGTGCAACAAAAGCCGGTCTGGTTTCCTTGACCCGTGGAATGGCCCGGGCCCTGGCCCCGCGAATTCGAGTGAACGGAGTCGCCCCGGGAATCGCCGTTTTTCCTGATGAATATAGCGCCGCATTGCGGCTGCAGATCACCCGGCAGGTACCGCTGGCCCGGGAGGGTAGTCCCGACGGGGTGGCGAGGCTCGTTCGATTCCTGGTGGAAACGGGGGATTACATCACCGGACAGATCGTGGCGATCGACGGCGGGCGGAGCGTCGTGTAGCCGCACGAAAGTCTCACGCACCGATCGAGAAAAGGGGGACGCGCTCGCCGAAGGAATCTCTTGCGCGGCGGCGCATGGCGTCGGCGAAGCGGTCGGAGGAAATGACGATTGCGTCGAAATCAGATACGGAACTGTTTTCCGGTTTCCGCACGGGCCAATCGAGAAACCGGCCGTGAAAGCGATCGGGCCGATCGTCGAGCACCACGCTGACGTGCACGCCGCAGTTGCGGAAAAGTTCCGCGTGGCGGATGGTGAAGCGTCCAGCGCCATACAAGGCCAACCGCTTGTACCCCTGAATTCGTAATTGATTGAGAAGTTCCTTTAGGCCCAATGCGGCGGGATCCACGGCGGTGTCCAAAAGGCCGAGGTCGCTCGCCACGCTGTGCCGCACCAAGGCACTTCCGGCACGGCGCTCCTCGCTGCGAAGTTGCTCGATCGAGCAAGGACGAAAAACAAGGACATCACTCTGGGTCGCCGAACCAGGTTGAACGCCCGCCTTCTCATACCAGCGGAAGCCGGCGTCAAAGAGGTCGGTGAGGCGATAGTCCACGCCCAGCGCGCGTCGGGCCGCTTCTGCTTGAAAAGTGCTCGACGTGTCGAAGATGAAATCGGGCGGCGCGGAAACCCACCGGGCCTTGAGCTCCCGCTGCCAAAGCGGTTGGATCGAATCGAGGTAGTGCTCGGGGGCGATGAGCGGCGTCGCGTACGCCGAGTGCAGTAAGGAGTAGGCCTGGTTGTACGGCCCGAACACGAGGACACTTCGGCCGTTGATCCGAGGGCGGAGAATCTTGCAAGCACGTTCGACCGCCAGATTTCGGATCATTTCGGGAAGCGGACGGAATCCCTTCCAACACCAGACGTTCAGCAGATGCCGGCTCAATCTGGCCGCGCGAAGCGGATTGTGGACAAGCCAAAACAGGCTAACCACGGCTAGGATCACATACCCTCCAGCACCAAGTCCGGCGAGCCCGATTACGCCGTTCGTTGCGAATATGGCGGCCGCGGGCAGGAGCGGAATCAAATAGTAGCGGCAATCCGCCCCCTGGAACACATAGGTAAGTAGGCACGCCGCGACGAATACGATGAAGAAGGTGGATGAGGGCATGTCCATCCCCAATCCGATCAGGCCCAGAACGGGAATCAGAGGTTGAACTTGGATCAACCGAAACGCGCATTGGGCTTTTTCCCGCAACCGTCGATTCAGGAATCCTTCCGATCCGGCACGCTGGTCAAACCCGGCTTCGTGGCCTCGAAGCGGAGAGAGGAGCTTGCCCAGAGTTTGACCATTGTAGTGCACCCATAGGACATACAGAAAGAACGCGGGAAGCGCCCCGGAAAGTGCGGGGACGATCGTCCAGGGATGGAGAAAGCCGACGGAAGTCAGGAGTATCCCGGCCGTTATTGCACTGCTTAGCTTGACAAAAGAAACGTCAATTGCCCACAGAGTGGTACCGGCGACGATCCACAGGGATGTGTGGTTTTGGATTCCGGCAATCAGGCAAAGGAGTCCGCCCACTTGGAAGGGGATTTCGAACAATTCCGCGCACTCAGAATACGCGCCATAGTGCGCTTCGCTGGAAAGCAAGGAGAAGAGGACGGTTCCGGCGTAAAACCCATTTACATCGTTGCCGAAGAGCGTCATCGCGAGCGCGCCGACGAGCAGGGCGGCTCCATAGGTGAACAGCGCCGTGCCGAGTCGCGAGACGGACAAGTAGCCGGCCGTCCTGGCCAGTTTCTGGGACTTTTGTCTGCACCAAAGATATACAACGCTGTAGAATGCCTCAACGAACAGTTTGCTGCATCCTGCAAATCGGGCGTTCCAGCCTTGTCGAAAGTCGAAGCGACCGGTAGCGATGGTGTGATTCGACACATAGAAACCGACGTCGAAGTGCAACGGAAGCCGGCGAAACGGAAAGCGAATCAGGAGATGGATGGGTAGAAAGCCGAGCGCAAAGAGGAAGAGTTCCATCAGATCGGCTCCGCCAGGGGCCGACGGGCGGTCTCGACTGTGTACTTGCCCGCCAGCGCGCCCACGAAGAACCACAGGAAGTATCGGATGTGCGCCAACGGTTTCAGGCCGGACCGATGCAGGAGTTCATCCAACTTGCGGCTGGAGAAGACCGGTCCCAGCCAGATTCCGGCGCGCGTCCGGCGGATGAGCGGCTCAAAGCCCAGCGGGCCGAACGAGTAAGGGACACCCACGAACACGCGGCCGAAATACCGGCAGACCCGCCCCATCTCCCGCACCGCGGATACGGGTGTGGAAATGTGTTCCACCGTGCTGCTGTTGAACACCAAATCGAAGACCTCGTCGCGAAACGGCATCCGGCACAGCTCGCCGACCACGGCAGATAGGCTGGGGTCTCGCCGCCGCGCTTCCCGCAAAGCGTCAACATCAAGGTCGAGACAGACGGAATGAGCAACGTGGGCCCGCGTACGAAAGAGAGAGGCCGCATAGGCGGTACCGGAACCCGCCTCAAGTACTCGCAGCTCCGGCGTCCTCGACTTTCCGTGGTGACGCCCATCGCCGGAACAGGCTGAATCCAGAAAGCGAACCAATCTTTCGTTCACCCGACGGCGGAGAAAATCGTACACGCGGTTGACCGTGGAAGAAGAACGTTGTCCGATTCGCCAACTCGACGAGGTCATTCGTCGCTCCTTCTCGCGGACATGAGCAGACTCGTTCCGAACGAGAAACTCCCGGCCTCCGCGAGCCGCCGATCGAAGCTTGCGACGGATGCCAAGATGCGGTTGAGCCATGCGGGAAGCCGCCGGAGATCCGACCGGGGCACTCGCGTCCCTCTGGCCCCGACGGCATTGCCCAGGACCCGAACGCCGGCGATCACCGGGAAAAACAGCGGATAACAACTCTTGATTTGCGTAAGACGAAATCCCGTTCGTTTCACGGCCAGAGACAACGTACGACGAGTAAACCGTTGGACCGAATGGACGGCCAGATCGTGCGCGGAATGAATCCTCGGACACGCCGGTACCATCAGGATTAGGTGGCCCCCCAACCGCAACACGCGGCGCAGTTCCAGCAAGGATCGGGAGAGGTCTACGCCTCGGCAACCCAGCACGTCCACACTAAACACGGCGTCGAATACCGAGTTGGCGAAGGGCAGTTCGTTGACCGAGGCGAGGATCCGATGTACGGGCAGGGTTCCGTTCCAACATCGTGCGGCCTGGGGAGAGAAGTCTACGCCATACGATTGGAATCCGAACCGACGAAAGACCTCGGAGAGATTGCGCCCGGTCCCGCACCCCGCGTCCAAAACTCTCGAATGGCGCGGTAGCTTCAGCGCCCGCATCGCCGAAACCAAGTGCTCCCGATGGGCGACAAACCACCAGTACCAGGATTCAAAGTCGTGCAGGCGGCGGTACTCGGCTGGTTCCACGGCGCGAACTCCCGGAAGTCGCTACATCGAATCGACGGAGCCGTGGTCGCCTCGACTCAGAACGGATGGTTCCGTCGACTCGTACACCGTGAACGAAAACGTATCGGGATCGTCCTCCGTGTACGCCTGAGACTTAAGGATGATCACTTCCGAAGCCTCATCGAATCGAATGGCATGGGCCTCGTTCGGCCGAAGCGAGAGACCTTCTCCTGAACGGAGTTCTGTATGTGATCGTCGCAAAGTCTTCGTGCAAACCACGTTGACCTGGGCGATACCGCTCAACAGGAAAAGAAATACTTCCGTTCTCTTGTGGTAGTGGTTTCCGAGCACGGCTCCGGTCGAAAATGTACCGTGCAGCACCGCCGCCCACTTGCCGCGATTGATGATTTCCACCAGCCGGCCGCGACCGTCTTCGCGAATGGAAGTGGGCCGCAAGGGCATGAGCATCGCATTCGTCGGCGCGGTACCCCCCCCATTCTTTTCCAGCAGCGTGGGTTCCATGGTTAGTCAATTCTCCGGACTCGCGCCACCAGAATCCGCACGACATACCCCATTCCCGTCCAGAAAAACCTCCAAAGGCTCGGTGCGGACTTGGAGACCCCCAAGGTCCGATCGCGGAAGACATACGGCACTTCGACCACGGTCAGCCCCTTTTTCCGACAAGCATAGAGAAACTCCATGAAATAAGCCCCATAGCCCGTAGGGATCATGGTAACCTTGTCGAAGACGTTTCGCCGCAAAACGATAAAGCCGCTGTCGTAATCGCGAATGCCGAACCCGAGGATCATGCGGGCGAAGCCGTTGATCCAGCGGCTGGCACGCACGCGCAGCCAATGACGATCGTCGCGGCCGCCCTCCACGTAGCGCGAACCGACGGCGATATCGTACTCCGCCAACCTGCCGATCATTTCGGGCAGCAACTCCGGCGGCATACCCATGTCCGCGTCCATCCAGCCGACGATATCGCCGCGCGATTCGATGATCCCGCGGTTGAATGCGGAGGCCAGGCCGCGCGTCGCCACGCGCCGGATGATCTTTACACGTTCGTCGTGGAGTTCTGCCGCCAGCCGCCAGGTTTCATCGGGGGAATCGTCATCCACCACGATCACTTCCGCGTTGCCCTCCAGGTGTTCGAGAATCCCGCGTATCGTTGGGCAGATGTTCTCGCGCTCGTTGTACGTGGCCAGGATGATCGAGACCAACCGAGAGGTCGGCGGTGGTTTTCGGCGCGAATCTGCGGGAACGCCGGAGTGCGGTCGGGTCGTAACCGTTTTTGGAGCCGCATCTGTTACCGTTTGCATGTCCGAAGGCGCTCCACCACAAAGGCTTGATCTTCCGGAGTCAGTTCGAATCCGGACGGTAGATAGAGCCCGTTGCCTCCGAGGGATTCGCTCACCGGATACTCGCCCCTCAGATCCGGCCAGCGCGGATGCCGGCCTTGAAAGACCGGCTGGAGGTTCAGCGGCACGAAAAACGCCCGCGTCTCGATTCCTGCTTCGCTCAACATGCGGCGGACTTCGGGCATGGCCCGGCCGAAAGAAGGCTTGAGCACGATGCCGTACATCCAATACACGTTTCGGCAGTGGGGGAGCTGCACCGGCCGATCGAAATCGGAATCGTCGCGAAGCAGCTCGTCGTAACGCTCGGCGAGCTCCTTCTTGCGGCGGATTCGGTCCGGAAAGTTTTCGCACTGCGCCAGGCCGATGGCGGCCTGCATGTTCGTCATCCGATAGTTGAAACCGACCTCGCGATGGACGAATCGGACCTGTTCAAACGCTTGATTCCGCAAAAGAGCCGCCCGATCCGCGACCTCACGGCGATGGGAGACCACCATACCACCTTCGCCGGTGGTGAGGATCTTGTTCGCGTAAAAGCTGAAGCACCCGGCGTCTCCCCATGATCCGACCGGCCGGTCCTTCACGGTAGCTCCGTGGGCCTGAGCCGCGTCTTCAATCACATAAACCCCGTGCCGATCGGCGATCCGAACGATCGCCTCCATGTCGCAGGGGTGCCCGTACATGTGCACGCAAAGGATCGCGCGAGTCCGCGGAGTGATCTTGCGCTCGATGAGCGCCGGATCGATGCACCAGGTGTCCGGGCGGACATCAACCAGGACGGGCTTGGCACCCGTCTGCAAGACGGTGTTGGCGGAAACGATCAGCGTGAACGCGGGAATGATGACTTCATCGCCCGGACCGATGCTTAGGGATTCCATGGCCAGGTGCAAGGCGGTTGTACCGTTGCTGCACGCCACGGCGTGGGGTACTTCGCAAAGTTCGGCGAAAGCTCGCTCAAATCGGGGGACGAACTCGCCCATCGACGAGATCCAATTCCCATCGAAACACTGAAGGAGGTATTCCTTCTCCCTCCCGTCGAGCAAAGGTGAGGACACGGGGATGCGACGCAAGGCGGTGGAAGAAGTTGCCGTTACCATGCGTCAGGCCCGGCGGGATTCGTGACCGGTCGGCGGCGTGGAACCCTACGATGGTTTCACCGGCCCGCGCGGCGCGCAGTTCTCCCGCACGCAGGTATTTATCGGTCATCGCGAGCCGCGCCTGAAGGCCATCCGGCTACCGCGGACGTGGAGCCCGATACACGGAGGGAAGGTCGCTCTCAGCCGCTGTGATAGCTGCGGATGATCTCGCTGGCGCGGTTGTTGGCGAGGTTGATGGCTCCCAGCGCCTGGCTGGCGGCCGTTCGCAGGGTGAGGTTTTTCTCATCCCGGGAAACGCGGACGAGGTCGCCAACCTGCGACTCTTCCAGCGTGTTGCCGTGGTTCCGTGCCGATTCGGCCAGCGATCGAAACACGGCCACGCGAAGTGTTTCGGAGTTGCCCTCATCGAGGGCCACGTGAGCGACGGAGCGCTGCGCCGTGGGAGTGCCGGCCAGCGCCAAGACCGACGCCGCCGTCACTTGTAGCCGCTCGTCTGTCGAGGCCAGGGCGCCGATAAGCGCTGGCACCGCCCCGCCGAAGTCGTAGACGGTGTTGCCGTCCAGGGCGATGCTTCGAAGTGTTTCGGCGGCTTGCAACGCCATCAGCATGGCCACATCGGGTGCCAGCGACGTTTGCCCGGTACGCTCGCGCGCTCGGGTCAGCGCTGCGCCCACGGTTTGTTCCGCCGACGACGCATCCATCGATTCAACCAAAGGAAACGCAGCCTTGGCGTCGTCCCCGGTCGCGGCCTGTTTGGGCTTCACCAGCACGATGATGGGCGCCTTGGAATACGCAAACTCGCCGCGAATGAGTCCCAGGGCCGTTCGCAGATCGGGTTCGTTCGTGTCGGTCGAGATCAGGACAAGCGAAAGGAGCTGGAACTCGGTCCGCACGCGCTCCATGCCGCGGAAAAATGACCGCTCCGCGATGGCATCCATCCCCTGAGCGCGCACCGTGCCCGCGATCCGATTCAGGTTGGCCTCATCCGAATCGACCACCAGAACTTGTTCGCGTCCGGTTTGGGCCAGCGCTGAAGAAAGCACGGGGACGACGTTCTGCGATCCTGTGAAAGGCGATTTGGGCAGCGCCGCTCCCAAGGCCAGTGCCGCCCGAATGCGTACCACCTGATCCGGAAACTGAAGGGCCTGGACCAGCGGCTGTTTCAAATCTTCCTGCCCGACCAGCGACGCCGGGCCCGCGGTCGTACGCAGGGCTTCGATCGCTCCGAGGGCCACGGAAGAATCCTGATCGTTGACGGCTCTGGCCAACATGCGGTGAAGATATCGTGGACCCGCGGCCTGGGAGAAATAAAGCGCCCGAGGGAAATCGACCGGCCGCGTGGGATCCGGCTTCCCCTGCTCGCCGGCGTCGCCGCTTTCAACATTCATGCCCAGCCGGGCCTCGCGCCGCACGTTGGCCGCCAACCACAGCGCAATGGAATCCGCATGATCGGGCCGAAGCTGAATCGCCTCTTCCGCGCAGCGCATGGCCATCAGCGGGCCAAAAATGCGTTCGGCGACGACGACGCGGTGCAACGCCTGAGCTTTGGCGTCCCAATACCAGGCATTGGCCTCGGCCAAGCGCGGATCGGCGCGAACCGCGTCGTCCTCGTTGTAATACCGCTCGGCCAGCCGGAAAAAGTGGTCGTCAGGCGTCCCCGGGTAGGTGCGCCCCGACCGTTCTTCAATGCGGGTGATGGCACGGGCCGCGGCGTCCTTCGTGTCGTTGGGGGTGTTTTCGTTCACCATCAATTTCAAGAGATAAGGAATAGCCTGGGCGTACCCGATTTCCCCCAAGCTTTCGATAATCCGTAACCGAATATTGCTGTTGTTCACCGCAAGGGCCATCACCAGGGGATTGACCGCCGGCTTGCCGATCTTCGGCAGGGCTTTGACCAGCCGAGGCCACACCGTGCTCCTGCTCGGATCGAGCAATGCCTGAAGAACAATGGGCACCGCATACTCACCGCTGTCCGCGAGCCGCTCGCGGCCGAAATGCTCTTGTTGAGGATCTCCCGCAAGAAGATCTATGGCAGTCTCAATGCGCTCCAGGTCTTGCCGCCGAATATGTTCCCCACGTTGCAGGAGATCGAGAACGCGCGAGGCACTTTCCGCGATGGTCGAATTGCGGATGAGAATCAATAGCGTATCGATGCTCTTCTTGTCCCGCGAGGCCAGATCGATGAGCTGTTGCGGCTCCAGTTCCGGATGGGCTAAAAGCGCCTTAGCGTACGCGTCGGCCGCGGTGAATCGACCGAGCCGGGCATAATGAAGAAAATCCGTGAACAGCGATTCGGGTGTCGCGTCGGAGGGGACGATGACGCTGGCCGGTTCCGCCGCCTTCTCCCGTGGAGGGGTCGCGCTTTTTTGGGCCCAGCAATGGGACGCCGCGACCAAGGTCAGGCCGAACAGGCATCCCGCAGACCGGGCCGCTGGAAAAAATGCTGGATCGTTGGTGCGATTTGCATTCGACGACATCGAGTACTCCCAGTCCAAGTTCACTAGCGGGTCGAAACCAACGGTGCGCCCCGTATCAAGGCCGACCCAAGGGATGAATCCATCCCCTCGAAATCATAGGCTGCCTGAGCCGCTCCTCGGCCTGCAGAACACTCCGAGGCCATCGCAGCGCCCACCGTGAGCCGAGCAGGAAGTGTATAAACTGGGGATCGCCATCGTCAATCGGCACGAACCGGCCACGAATCGAGTTTCGCCGCCCCCATCGGCGGTCTTAACCCTTGTTTGGCAAAAGGAACGACGGACCTCGCTCCACGACCGTTGATCCGTCCGCCTCGACAGAAGCCACCGAGCGCCGTGAACGGAAACACCCGCCGAGGATGTAGGTCCAGGCCGTCCCAATTACCACCCACCACGGCCAGGCGATCCAAACCGCGCCGAATCGCTCTTGAGCCGCTTTGATTCCCGCTAGCAGGATCACGGAAGTGACCATTGCCACCACGTTCATGATGTCGTCTCCGCGATGCCGCGTGGTCACCCCGAGCAAGAAAACTCCCAACATGCCGCCGAACAGCAAGCTGCTCCATTTGAATGCCTCCCAAAGCAGTTTGTCGCGGCTCGAGAAAGCCAGTGCCGCCGCGATCAGAATCACTCCGAATCCCACTGATGCCATGCGGGCGATTCGGAGGAAGTGAGATTCGCTCATACCCGCGGCGCTGCGAACACGTTCGGCAATCGGGCGATAGAAGTCGGTGACAAAGGAAGACGAAAGCGCTCCAATGGCCGAGGCCAGGCTCGACATCGTGGCTGCGAAAACGGCGGTCACCAAAAGTCCGCGCAGCCCCGACGGCAGTTCATGGGCCATGAAAATCGGAAAAACCCGGTCCTCGTGTTTTTCGATTTCCGGCGGGAGCGATCCCAACCCGTGGACGCGAAAATAGATGTGCAGCATGACCCCCACGCTGAGAAACAAGCAAACAATCGGAAACCCCACGACGGCATTGAACAAGAGCGATTTCTGTCCTTGGTGCAGATTCCGACAGGTCAACATCCGTTGGGTCAAATCCTGATCGCAGCCCAACGCGGCCATGTTTTGCACGATGGCATGGGTGAAAAGTACGAGAAACGCCTTGTCGTTGTTCAGATGGAGGTCGAAATTGAAAACCCGCAGTTTCCCCGACTGGTAGCACTCGACGATCGCATCGGCGGCGTTGCCTGGCGTGACCCAGGCCACGAAAAAGACGACAACCATCGCTCCCCCCACAAAGATCAGGGCTTGAAAGAGGTCGGTCCACATGATCGCGCGGATGCCTCCGGCCGTGGTGTAGGCGATCGTAATCGCCGCCGAGCCGACCAAGACCAGCCAGAGCGGCCAGCCGAAAACGATCGAAAGGGACATGGAGCCTAACAGGAGACGAATGCTGCTTCCCAAGAGTCGAGAAACGAAGAACATCGAAGCGGCCACGGTTTGGGTTGCAGGTCCGAAACGACGGCCAAGGTATTGATAAACCGTCGTCACCGCTCCGCCGTAAAACGCCGGCAGCAACAGGAACAAAATGAGCACCCGGCCCACAAAGGACCCGAAGTACATTTGCAGGTAATTCCAGTTCCCCCAGAACGACTCGGCCGGAACGGCAACGAGAGTGAGGGCGCTGACTTCAGTGGCAACGATCGATATACCGGCCAGGAGCCAGTGTTGGCTTCTTCCCCCCAGGAAATAATCGTTGGTGTCGCGCTCCCGGCGGCCAAACCACAATCCCGCGGCGAGAATCCCGAAGAAGTAAACCGCGAGCACCGCGCAATCGAGCAACGTCATCCCTGACCGCTCCCGTCATCCATTCCGGCGGGCTGCCGTTTCAAGGCAAAATCCGAAGGGGGCTACTCCCTACCTTACGATCTCACCCTCCCATGGCTCCGGGAGGTCACGGCGGATCGCGAGTGGATGCGATGGGCGGCGGCATCAATCGCGAGCCCGGTGGCCTCGTCCACGGGGACCGGCATTTTGCGTAGCCGGTCTTTCATCGCCCGCCCCGCTTTGAACTTTACCGACCTCTTCGGCGACACCTGGACTTTCTCAAGGGTCTTGGGGTTTTGCCCAAGTCGAGCAGCGCGGGTCCGACTCTCAAAGACGCCGAAGTCGCGAAATTCAAGCCGATTGCCCTGGCTAAGTTCAAGAATAATCGCATCCAGAAAGGATTGGACGATTCGCTTCACAAAGACCCGCTTGCATCCCACGTCGTCCGCAATCCTGTCAATCAATTCTTTTTTGATGATGGTGGCCATTGCGATTCAATCCGCGCCCTTGCACGGGGGCGAAACTTCCTTTCGAGCCGTACGCCGCTGCCACGCGGTTTTTCGGAGATACGCTCGCGGCCGCACACTTCTTCCGCGAGAAACTCCGGCGCGACGCAACCCATCCTACTACAACGGATTACGCCGTTCAAGGCGACTTTCGAGCGGGCTTTTCGCCAAGGTCCGGCGCTCGCTTCTGGTGGCCCGCACCGGCCGAGACGGATGCTGCAACTCAGTTTCTTGCTGAACTTGGCAATTACAGGGCGAGCCGGTCAAATGTCTCCATAACCTGTTCGCCGGTAGATCCAGGATTCCATAAAGACTGCTGCGATCCGCGGTCGCCTTCAGGAGTGAAACCGGTATTGGAGAACGTGGATAGGATGTACGCCGCGTCGTCGCGTTCGATTCCGTAAAGGTGGAAGTAGGCCGCGTCAAGCTCGGCGCGGAGCGTGGCCCGTTCTTGTGCGTTCCAGTTGTGTACGCCGTCTCCGCGAGAACCCTTGAACTCGCAGGCATTGGCCAACGGGATCAAGTCCTCGGCCGTTGCAAGCGGTACAGCAGGCGAAGATCTTCGTGCATTCATTACTGCCCAATAGTCAAGGCGCGACCATCCTCGGGGAAACGACCGCTGTTCGAGCCAGAAACTCCCTCATTCTCGGCATGATTTCCTCAAATGCATCTTCCAAAACGTAATGTCCCGCGTCGGGGAAGCGGTGCACGGTGGCTGAGGGTAGAAGGGTTTTCCAACGGTCCAGAAACCAGTCATGGAAGCAGAAATCCCTGGCCCCCCAGAAAAGGATCGCCGGGCGGTCCCGAAATTGATGCAGTCCGTTCTCAATGGACTGCAAGACCGGTCGGCTGGCCGAACGGGACGTGATGGGAATGTCCTGCACGAATCGAAGAATGCCGAACCGATCCGCGCGGCTCTGATACGGAAACAGGTACCCGCGACGAATCGCCGGCGTCAACTTCTGCGGATGAACCGTGGCCATCGAAAGCGCCCCCCGGGCGAAGGCGTTCAAGTAAAGCAAGGCCGCCGTCCCCACCACCGGCCAGCGGCATACTCGAATCCGAAAAGGCACGGGTCCTCGAAACGCCGCCGTGTTGAGGATCACCAGGCGCTTGACTCTTTGCGGTTGGCGAATCGCCCAGCCGAACCCGATGGCCCCGCCCCAATCATGGACCGCCAGGGTGACTTTCTCCAGTCGCAGGTGATCCGAAAGCCGTTCAAGATTGTCGATGTGCGTCGCGAGACCATACGGATAGCGTTGAGGCTTGTCGGAAAGCCCGCACCCAATATGGTCCGGTGCAATCGTTCGATAATCGTCGCGAAGCCCCAGAATCAAGTTGCGGTAGAAAAATGACCAAGTCGGGTTGCCGTGCAGCATGACCACGGCCGGCCCTTCCCCCTCGTCCACGTAGTGCATGCGCGGGCCGCGCATTTCCAGATAATGCCGCTTAAAGGGATAGAGCGCGCGCACATCCGGCGGGAGGATGGACATGGCCTCATGTTACCATTCCAAGCCGAGCATGATGCAACTCAGCCCGCTGCCGATGCCTAAGAGCGCGATTCGTTCTCCTTTTTTCGGCGGATTTCGCTCCACCCCCATGGCAAAGGTCAGCGGCAGGGAAACCGAACCCACGTTTCCAAAATCTACAAACGTGGAGAAGTCCTTGGTCGGGTCGAGCTTCAGCGTTTCGTAGAGCTTGTCCCGATGGACCACGCTGACCTGATGGCAAAAACTCCGGTCCACGTCGCAGGCAGACCACCCCAGCGTTTGTTGGAAATCGCTCCAGGTTTCCGCGGCCAACTCGCATCCCTGGATCAGGAGCGTCTCCGAATCGGTGTTCATGAACATGGCCGCGTCGCCGCCGAAACCGGTATCGTCGCTGCCGCGGCATAGGTGGTTGTGCTCCGAGGCCGTCCGGGTCGCCCCGCCGAGCACCCGATGTCCCGTAGCGGAAGCCGACTCATCCGTCAGCACGGCCGCGGCGGCTCCGGAACCGATCGTCAGCGACGCAAACGCTGCCTTGAACTGCTGCCGGGTAAGCGTCGGCGACTGCCGTAAACGGTCGATGGTCGTGCGAACCAGTTGCCGGCTGCTCTCCGCGGCCACAACGAGTCCGCGCTTGATCTGCCCAAGCTCGATCATGCTCGCAAGGTTGACCATTCCATTGATAAAGCCCAGGCAGGCATTGGAAATGTCGTACATGACCGCTTTCGGGGACAACCCCAGCCGATGGTGTACGACCGACGCGGTCGCAGGTTCGAGACAATCCCGGGAGACCGCGCCGTGGATCAAACACTCAATCTGATCGGCTCGAACGCCGGCGCCGTCCATCGCCCGTTGACCGGCAATGGCCGCCGGTTCGCTCGGCAGGGTCCGCTCGTCCCAGAACCGCCGCGCCCGAATCCCGGTCATCAGCTCCAGCCGACCCACGTGTAGTCCAAGCCGTTCGTAGACGCCGTCCAGCTCTCGTTCGATCTGCTCGGACGACACCACCAACTCCGGCAGCACGTAGCTCAGAGCTTCCAGGCATACTCGGCGAAACTTCAGCATGTCGATCTCACCGCGCCTTTCGTGCAATGCACTTCGTCTTTCGTCCGCAATTATACGGAACCGGCACGCAATCCCAAGCCGTTGCCGAACCTTGTTGCCGCGGTTGAGGCCCGAAAACCGAAGCGAGGGCAATGCCGATCGGTCCCAAGAACCTTCATCCGCAACCTCGAAACCTGTCACTCGGAATATCAGGACCTTTTCGGAGGTTTCCGGATCTGTTACTGTGTTCGACCACGGTTTGACTCGGCCCTGTATTGAGGGAAGAAATCCTTACAGGTTGAGTTGCGCCGTGGGGGTCGGCGTGGCTTTCCAGGGGATGGGAGAGGGGTAAAGAAACTGATTCGAATATCGAATTCCACGTACCTGTTGGTCGGATTCTCCGCTCTGACCGCATTCCGTTCCGAGTTTGTGTCGGCCGGCGGCTCCCCCGATCCGGGCGCCGCACCGGTGTCAGTTTTCACTGACGGGCAACATTCCGGCAGCGAAAGACCCTTCAAGCGGATTGACCTTGATTGGACCGGCGGCGTGAGTCCGCTTTACCCTGATCTTCTCTTCGCAGGGCTGGACCTATCTCAGTTTCCAATAACAGGCTCGGGTTCCCTTGCCGACCAAGTTGAAGAGTTTCGAAGCGCGGTCGCTGGGCGGGTTCAATTCATACTGGCCGCCGCAATTGGAGAAGAAATCCTGGTGCAGGTTGCCGGTCAGGACCCCGCGCCGGCCGCGGCCGTGATACGGATTACCCAGGCCTCGTCTCCGAAAAGCAGTTCCGGCGTCGGAGAAGCGGAGTACGATCCGTGCGACACGACCTACGGCGATGAGGCCGTCGTCTACGGTGAGACCATTCGCGTGATGTCGTTGGATCGATCCTTGACATTGGATCAGTGGGTAAACGTCTTCGCCAACGCCTGCGCCCATGAGTCCGCACACACCCTCGGCTTCGACCACGTGGCGAGACCGTCCGAATCCGATTTCCGGCAGCCCGTCGAACTGATGCTCGAAGCACACACCTTGGATGAATTGCGCCGGCCGCAAGAAGTTACCGTCAGGCAGGATCGATGCCCGGCTCACGCGGAGAAAGAACGGTCAGCGGCCCTGCTGCAAGCCTTCGAGCCGCGGTCCCGGCGCGGCGGGACCGCCCTCGCGATGCCTCAAGGTCGGCGATGGTGCACGTTCGCCCACGGTCCTTTGGAACCCCAATCCGCTTCGAATCACACTTCCGCCGGTCCGCCTCGTGAATAGTCGCCGCTCTTTCCGCCCGTTTTTCTCTCCAATCGGATGGGACCGATCGTAATCGATTTGTCGGCGCTCTTGGCCATGTCATACACCGTCAGCGCCGCCGCGGCTACGCCGGTTAGCGCCTCCATTTCGACGCCGGTTTTTGCTGACGTCCGTGCCGTGCAAACAATGCGCAAGCTGCCCGATGGCCGCGGGTCGAACTGCACGTCTACCCAATCGAGTGGCAGCGGATGACACAATGGAATCCATTCCGCCGTTCTCTTGGCCGCCTGAATGCCCGCGATGCGCGCCGTGGCCAGGGCTTCCCCTTTCGGCAATTCATTCTGCAAAAGAACGGCGAGAACTTCGGCGCGAAGCGTGACCACTCCCGAGGCGACAGCCTCTCGTACCGTCTCCGGTTTTCCGGACGCGTCCACCATTTTCGCTGCTCCGTCGGCGGACAGATGGGTCAGCGGCAAACGATCGCGGGGACCCTTCATCTTACACCTCCACGCGCTCGAAGCGCACGCGACCATCCACCAGCCGCGCGAAATGCGCATCGATGGCGTCCAATCCGGTGACGCGATGCACAAACGCCGCGGCGCGCACCAGATCAGCCCGCTGCACCAGCTCCAGGCGCGGCTCTCTCAGTTCCAATCGTGTCGCGTAGAACGCGCAACCCTGGTGTGCAATCAACACGACGCGTTTGAGACCGTGGACTTCCACCAGGAACTTGAGCTCATCCGCAACGCCCTGCTCCTCCAGCCGGGCCTGTGGGTATCCCGCCAAGCACGCCGGGCCGCCGGGAAGGGACACACGGTCGTAGCGCGGCAAGCCGAGGCCGTTGTGCAGAAAGTCGTCGAAATGCTCGCCCACGCGACCGTCGGAGCAGTACACTGCGGCGGCATGGATTCGGGCTTTTTCGTAGCGAACGGGGCTTTCGTAGTTCATCCGCGGCTCGTCGTCAGAATTCATGGCGTTGCCCGGTATCGGGCCTATTCGCTGGGAGTTTTTTCGTTCCCGGCATCGTTCGTCAATCTACGCGAAGTCGGAACGAGCGTACATTCTTCATTGGGCCCCCATCGAATAGCCGATCCCCAAGCCTGCCACAACCCCCCGAACGGTCCTTGATCCGTTTCTCTCCTTCATGATTTATCGGAGGGCGTTGTCGTTCGGCAGGAATAGCGTGCCCCGCGTCACGGACGCCAAGGCTCTTTTCGTCGAGGCCGTGGCCCTTATCGGGCCGAAGAGCGACCCGCCCGCCACGCCGTGACCGGAATGGGATGTTCGACCGTGAACGAACGCGAGATCCTTAACCTTGGGTTCCAAGGCTCCTGGAACATCCGGTTTTGGACAGGAGGTTTGAAGCGGCGCAGCACGTACATTTGGCGAACGGAGCACACCGGGATAGAGTAGTATAGGTATGGTGGTACGCGGAACGATCCAAAACGGTTACGTCGTCCCCAGCCAGCCGCTGGACCTGCGCGATGGCGACTCGGTCTACATCGTATCGATCCGACCGGCCAATCCACGACGCCGACATCAAGCATTGACGCGCCTGCGAGGTCGAGCAGTCGGCATCTCCTTGCCGGGCGAGGCGTTTACGGTCGAGAGTCTCTACGAGGATTGAGTGCCGCCTACCCTCATCGACACGGGCGTGCTGGCCCGATTGATCGAACGCGACAACCCGAAGAGTCGCGCGGCCGAGAAGGCCTTGCGCGAGTCGGAAGATGATGCCGCCGAGATGTCGGTCTGCTCCCAGGTTCTGACCGAATTCTGGGTCGTGTCGACCCGCCCGCCTGAATCCAATGGCTACGGCCTGGACCCGATCGATGCGGACGCCTGCATCGTGGATTTCCTGGATGCATTCACTTTGCTCCCTGATCCACCGGACCTGTTCTATCCATGGCGGGAAATCGTCGTCGCCGACAAGGTCCGGGGAAAGCAGGCGCATGACGCGCAGCTTGTGGCACTTTTACGAGCCTACGCTGGGCATCGCGTGTTGACCTTCAACGCACGCGATTTCCGGCACTACGCGGACATCGAGGTCATTGTTCCCAGCGTTGATGCCGAGTCGCTCGGCCCGCCGTGACCTGTAGTATTCGTACGTTCCTCAAACCGACCGGTTAATCGGTCAGTTTGAGTACTAATCCGGTGCCCTAAGGTTTTCGGCCCGCAAATCGTCCCGGCGGTTGGCCTCGCCTCCCGTGGAAAACGACGTGATCTGCACGCCCGGATCGACGAGGAACAGGAGCACAAACTCGTATTCGTTCTTGAGGTGCGTGTTCTTGACCGTCTTGAACGGACCCAGTTGTCCCAGCGAGCCGGCGCGGTCGCTGAAGTACTGGATTTCGCAGACTTGCTTTCCATCCACGTCGGCCACGGCGTATTTGCCGACGACCTCATAGGTTTCACCGTTGTCCCCATCCACAGTGTAGTTTTGAATCGTTTCCACCGCGAAACTCATCGCCTTTCCCAGCGTGCTTTTCGCTTGCATGTAGCCGGTGTTGAGCTGCAACAGGCGCTTGTCCTCCGGGATATGAAACTTGGAAACGGCATCGTTCGTTCCGGATTCCTGCTCCTCCAGGTTCGCGATGAGATGTCCGCCGACCAATGCTTCCTTGCGGATCTCGGTGTTCGCCGACGGTTTTCGATACGCCTTCAGGGGCGTTGGGAGCGAATCGCCGAAAAACGACTTGCCCTTCCGAACGGCGTAGCGCTTGACGTTGCCCCCGGATGGAGCCTCTTCCGCGGCCGGTCGTCGCGCCCGTCTTCCCTCGCCGCCATCGTCCGACGCCTGCTTTTCCGGCGAACCTGAATCCCGCGGCTGCGGCGCTTGGTCCAACGCGACGCGCGCCCCGTACTTGTATTCGAGGTATTCGGGAATGAATCCCTTGGGAAGTTCAAAAACGACTTCCACTTCCTGGTTGCTGTCGTTTCGTGGGGCGAAAATATCGTCGGTCAGCGGCCAATCGCCGAAGATCGTCTTCGTCAGTTTGATGTGCCGATTGACCGTCTCGATCGAGCCTTCCAGCTTATTCTGTTGAAGCGCGACCGCGTGGAACTGCTGGATCGGTTCCTCGGTCCCCCGACGGCCGACCAGCCGAAACTGGCGTAGCGTGAACACATACGATTTTCGCGCGTCTCGGGCTTCCTTTTTCAAACCCACCCGCACCAATCGAAACTCGTGCCCGGATTTTGGAGAAACCGGTTCCACCGTGGCCGCGGTGGCCGCAACCTCGCTCCCACGGCGGCCGCCTCCGCCAGCGGAACCCGGAATCTCTCGATACACGTTCTGAAGCAACTCACTTCCCAAGAAAGTAATGGATTCCGGTTGGACAAACCGCGACACCTCGGGCGGCACCGCCCCAACCCAGGCCATGGAACGTACAAGATCCGGGTGGCTGCCTGTGAAACTGCTCGACCCGCTGAACAGCCCGTCACCCAGCATACCCGCGACCGTCACCGCGAAACGATCGGGCGTCAGTAACAGCTCTCGAACGGGCGCGTCCGGATTGGGTGGCGTGGGATCGGGAGAATCGGTGCCCTTGACCTTCGCCGGGATATCCACCCTAGCGAAACCCAGTGTGGCGGTGCCGTGGGGAAGCCACAGCACGCAGCAAGCCACAACGCCCACCGCAATCATTCCGGTGGTCAATCCGCAAATTCCCCCGCCGATTCGATCCACCCAGACCGGCAGCAGGCTGGAACGGCGGATGAGGCGATCGGTGCCCAGGCGCAAGGCCAGCAGGGGAATCCCAAAGGTCGCGCCCAGGGCTATCGAGAACGAAAAATCCGGACGCCACAAGGGTGCCAGCCACTTCACCGCCACGTATTCAAACGTGCCAAACGCCAACGCCGCGCAACAGACGGTGAACACGGCCATGATCAGGGCGCTGAAAAATCCCTGAGTGGACTGGAAAAGCGCGATCCCCAGAACCAGCAGCACCAAACCGATCGAAAGGAGCATTGGAAAGTCTCCAACTCTGAGCCGCGGACGACATTTATCCCGGCGCGCCGGGTCCCCGCGCGAAGTTTTGGCGTATTCCGCGTCGCCGAGTCGCGCACGGTCCTACAGGTCTTACGTCGCAATCCTTGATGAAGTTCGCCAAGTTTTTCCGGCTTTCAGGTCGATTTCGTAGGATCATCGGCCTTCGATGCACCGCGCATTTTTCACGCCGGCCATAATACTAAAACTTCGGCATCCGCTTGCCCCGTTATTGCTTTCGCGTCCTCGAGGGGAAACGTCCCTTCGTGGTTCGTCACTCGTAACTTGCAGCCTTTGGTTGCCGCCAAAGGCGGCGTTATTCTCCTTCCGATCTCAACACGCGAAGGATTTCATTCATGCTCGTCGTTCCGTCGATCACTTTCAACAGCCCTTCTTCCTGAAGATAGTACATCCGGTTCTTCCGGCATTGCATCTTGATCCGGTCAATCGCGGCCCCTTCGCCGATTAGCTTACGAATCGGATCGTCAACGACGAGGACTTCAAAAACCGCCGACCGCCCCACGTAGCCCGAGCCCTGGCAATTCGGGCAGACCACGTCCCGGCCCTTCTTATCCACCGTCGTCTGCGTCGGCGGACGGTAGAACTGTTCGATCTTGTCCGCCGGAAGATTCAGTTTTTTCAGCGTCGCGGGGTCCGGACGATACGCCTCGCGACAATTCGTGCACAACATGCGAACGAGCCGCTGGCTAGTGATCCCGATCAGGGCCTTGGCGGCAAGCTTGGAATCTTCGACGAATCCGGTGTACTTCGACAACGCGTCGAAGCAATCCTTGGCGTGCATGCCCATGTACACCTTTCGTTCATCGGCCGCGGAGCGCGTCGCCACCTGCGCGGTTTCGCGGTCCTCGCACTCACCCACCAGAACGATGTCCGGTTCGCGGCGAAGAATGGATTGCAACATACGGGCGAAATTCACGTCTGTGTTGGTGCCGTCGTAGATCCGCTGGGTCATATTGTCCAGATCGCAGAGTTTTCGCCGCTCCAGGGTATGAATGTTTTCCATGTACGCATCGTGCGTTTTCAACAGGGCATATTGAGTGGTCGTCAGGCCGTTGTGCGGCAATGCGCTCATCAGGAACAGTCCCTGCGGGCGCTTCAGCATGGCCGTCACGGCTTCGAGTCGCGCCGGCGGCATGCCCAACTCGGCCACTTTTCGCATTACCTGCCCGGATTGGACGCGAAGCCGAAGCCGTTCGCCCGCCGTCGTGCCGGACGTCTGCACTTCGCTGAAACCCAGCTCGCCATTGTGGCTCAGCAGCGCGGCCTGGATTCGACCCGTTTGCGGGCGGCGAACTTCTTCCACGCTCAGTCCGGCGGTCTTCTTGAGGAAGCGCACGACTCGCTCTCCCTGGTCGGGAGGAATCCCGTTGGGCATTTCGGCGGCCACACCGTCCACCCGATACAGAACGCGGTACCGCTCCTTGCCCGCCACCATGTCGATGTCCGAAGCCCGACGCCAGAACAAGTCGTATAGAAACTCCTGCACGGCCTCATAATCCCTGGCCGCCTCGGGGTCAGCCGGCGAACCGACCATTTTGCCCCCCTGGTCGTGGATGCGCACGCGCATCCCTTTGTCTTCCTTGAGACTCTTCTTGTCACCGTCGCCCAAGATTCGTCGAAAATGCGCGCCGGAAAGGACCCGTGCCGCGGGCAATACTCGGCCGTTGCGATGCACCACGTACGCCGCCAAGGCCCCGCCCGCCAGGAGAATCCAGGCGAAAAGACCTCCGAAAAACAGAAATCCCGGCCAGGGTGGTACGAAAAGGGCCACGAACCCCACGAACCCGCCCGAGAGGACGATCATGTTCCATTGTTCGCGCTTGGTCTTGACCACGTTGGTGTCTCGGTCCACCCATTGAACGGCCAAGGCCCAAAGAACGAGCAGCCCGATCACCACGGCGATCTTGATCAAATTGACGTACGGTCCGATGCCGGGAACCGCGGCGACAAGAAAAAGCCTGGTCGAATCCATGTACCTACTTATACGCACCTCTTTCGGAACCGTCCAGCGGGCAAGCGCCCGCGACCCGGTCGACGGTATTTCGCCCATGACGAGACGGCATTCACGGGTTCCGCGTCGCGGTCGTTCCGGACGAGTGATGAGTTTGACGAAGGGACGAGTAGGGTGGAGCGAAAGGCGAGGCGGTCTCACCTAGGGCGCGCAAGAATAACTCCACGTTATTGACTCGTTGCCCGAGGCAGGCGAAGCCATGAGACGTATCTTGGCAGCCGATGGTGACGAGTCAAAAACGCGGACAGGCTCCTAGACTAATCGACCGCACTCTGCGTTGCGAACACGTCTTGCGGTGTGCGGGCGAGGTACAGCCCAACCAGCGTGACCGCGGTTACGACGGCGATCGCGAGTATTCCCTGTTCCGAACCGGGGGCTCCTGAACCCAGCAAAAGCGGAGTCTCAATCAGCATGGAAGCAACGAACAGTGCCGCACAGAGTGCCGCGATCCCGCCGCGAACCAGCAATGCCACGGCGACCGCCCACATGCCGATCGTGCTGGTGATCAAGCCCATGCCGACATAAACGTCCGCGGGAATGGCGAGCAGCCCGAAAGCTCCGATGGTGACCAGGGCCGCGGCGGTCCGATTCCGCGTAACGCGAAACGCCAAGGCGAGCAGGATGCCGGCCACAAACCCGATGAACATGGATCGTAGCAGCGTGTTCGCGAATCCGGCCAAGGCGATTCGGCCGCCGACCATCGCCTGGAGCACACGGTCGTTCACCCCCGCGCCGGCGCCGGCCCGCCCCCAGGAGGACAACAGCGACGACTCCGCGAAGTTTAGCAACGCCCAAAAACATCCTACGCACGAACCCAGTACGAGGTGGAACCCCACCAGCGAATCGCGAAAGCACCCCCGCAGCATCCGCGACCAGGTGATCATCATTCGCGGCCAGTACCGCCGGGCCGCCGGCTCCAACGCGGCGTAGAAAACGCCCAAGGTCGCGGCGGTGCCGAACGACAGGACGCTGCCGACACACAGCGCATTCACAAACGAACCGAATTCGAGGGGGATCGTGGAGCGAAGGAAACGAATCACCAGTTGGACGACAAGAACGAACGCCGAAAACCGAAGCACGCCTTGACGATCCACGCGGCCGTTTCGTTCGTTAAAAAATGCGAGCGGAACGGCAACGAGGATTGCGAACGCCAAGAGCGACCGCAAGAGGATCAACTGGAGTGAAGGGGCGATGGTCGGAGCGGAGTTCGGCCCGACGCGATCGTTGACGACCGCGAATAGGAAGGGTTGATTCGCGGCCGACTCGTTCTTGGACCAAACCACCCGTTTCGCGGGATCACCCAGGACAATTTGGCGAAAGAAGGTTTCTTTTCCCTGGTTGGGTTGAATCGGTGTTTCCACAGGGGAAAGGGAGGTTTCGTCGAGTCCCGCCAGGTATCGAAGCGGCCGCCCGGACCCGGTATCGGTTCGATCCTCGTTCGTCGAGGCGGCGTTTCGTTTCGCCGCGAATCCCGCCCACAAGTAAAGCAACTGTCCGGATGGGGCCAAAAGGACCAGCACTTCCGAACTCATGTCAGGCGGCGGGTCCCGCAATGTGGTGCGTCCGGGGCCGAATACGAAGTTTTCCCCCGAACTCGGAACCAAGGTGCCTCTGGGTCCGAGTCGATACCAGAACAAAAATGGCTCATCCCACGTTGGAGCAATCGCGAGCGACTCCTCGGCTTGGCGAAGACCATGGCCCACGAAATCCCCGACCTCCGCGAGCGCGCAAAAACCCCTGGCCTCATCCCTTTCTACGCTGGAGAACCCTGCGAATCCCGCCGCTTCTCTTGCCCGTTCCACTAGAGCTCCGACCGGTTTTGTATGAGCGCGCTCCCAGGTTTTGGGGAAAAGATTCCTGCCGACCACGACGCCGGCAAGAAGGACGACCGTGGCGGCGGCTAGCCAAAGGTATCCCAATCGAGGTGTTGTCGCCGACCGGAACGACGCGATCGTTTGCGCGGACGGAGTTACGTTCGCCGCCTGGGCCGCGCTGAGCACGTCCAGCCCCGGCAGCATCGCGGCCACCTCGAGCGCCGACGACGGCCGAGCCGAAGGACGACGCTGCAGACACCGATCGACAATTCCACGGATTTCGGGGGGAACGACCTCCTCTGCCCGGTGGGAAAGCGACTGGTTTGCCGGGATTTCCGCTTGGCTCGCGGAAATCGCTTCTCCCAGAACTTGTCCCGCGAAGATTTCGCGCAGAAGGAGTCCCAACGAATACACGTCGCTGCGGAGCGTGACTTCCAGCCCGGCGGTTTGTTCCGGGGCCATGTACGCGGGAGTTCCCGAACGGATATCCGGGCCCTTGCTCTCACCAAGGTTGACCGCCAGTCCGAAGTCCATGATTCGTACACGGCCTTGGGCGTCGATCATAATGTTGGCGGGCTTCAGGTCGCGATGGATGATTCCGCGTCCATGAGCGGCCGCGAGACCGATGCACGCCTGCCGGGCAACGTCTTGCGCCTTTTCGGGCGCCAGGCGGCCAATCTGTTTCATGAGCGCGGCAAGGTTCTCTCCGTCGATCAGTTCCATGGACAAGAAATAGAAACCGTCCGCGGCGTTAAGGTCATAGACTCGGCACACGTTGGGGTGAACAATCTTTCGGGTAAAACGCACTTCGTTGCGTACACGGGTGATACCCTGCGCGTCGGTCATCAGCAGCGGACTTAAGAATTTAAGGGCGATCGTTTGACGAAGGACAAGATCTTCAGCGCGGTACACCACCGCCCAGCCGCCGCGGCCTACTTGCGTGACGATTCGATAACGTCGGCCGACGATCGACCCGGATGGAAACGCCGGAATAAGATCCGCCGGCGTCCGCTCTTGGGCCCGTTTCGCGGGGTGAGGATTCTCCATGCTTGTTTCGGCGAGAGACAGTGCCACCGCTTCGACGGACGGTCGGTGCCCGGCGACGGTTTCGGAGGGTTGGTGGTGGGCAAGCAAGTGTCGAACTTCGTTCGCCAGTTTTGCGTCCTGTTGGCATCGATTCGTAAGCAATGCTTCGCGGTCGTCGGGCGACAAAGCAACCGCTTCGAGAAATATCTGTTTGATCAGAATGTGCCGATCGGGAGTCATTCATCCGTTCCCGATGTGAGCATGGCCCGCAGCCATGCTTTGGCGTGGGTCCAGTCGGCCTCGACCTTGCGTTTGGAAACTCCAAGAATGTGGGCCACTTCCTCGACGGTCAACCCGCCGAAGAAGCGCAACTCGACCATTCTCGCCTCCTGCGGATCGACCTTGGAGAGGGCTTCCAGGGCATCGTTGAGGCCCACCCAGTCACTTTCCTCGAGTTCCACGGGCGCCTCCTGATCAAGGAGCACGCGCTGCCAACCACCGCCCCGCTTCAGGCGACCGCGAGAGCGGGCGTGGTCGATGAGAATTCGTCGCATAGCCGCAGCGCTGACCGCGAAAAAGTGAGTCCGGCCTTTCCAATCGACGCGCGATTGGTCCACCAGCTTCAAAAAGGCTTCGTGCACCAGCGCCGTGGGTTGTAAGGTGTGGTTCTTTCGTTCACCCCGCAGGAAACTCGCGGCCATGGACCGCAATTCTTCGTAGACCAACGGCATAAGGCATTCCATGACCTTGTCGGGTGGATCGTTGGCCGTGGCCTGCAACATTTGGGTCAAGGGTCCGGGAGGATCGGGTACGGACATAAACAATCCCTCGTTGAACGACGATCGAAAAGTAACCTGTTTCGAACGGTCTCGTCCGCGTTTCGAACGGCTCGATTCGCCGGTTTGCCCGTTTCACCATCGCAACCTGAAGGGCATCGGCCCTGGCGATCGGCCAACATCCACCCGCGAGGAAGCCGACTTCATCGAACAGGCCGCGAGACTGCCTGCACAATCTTATCAGAAGTGCCCCCGTTTCCATACGATGTGGGGGATCGTCCATTTTCGACGCATCGGAACCACCTTTGCTTGCGGGAAGCGTATCCCAACTCACGCGGAATACTGCTGGTACCGGCTCCATTCAGGCATGAGGAAATCCAGCGTCGATCCGGGAGCCGGATACACCAACCCAATCGACCGATAGTAGGGGCATGGCGCGTGGCACGCACCTGCGACGTTGGAGTGGAGGGCAAGGTCAATTCGGGCCGATGCCGATTCGTGAGACTGTAGCCAAGGTGCTCGTTGTCGGACCTCCGGTGAACCAGATCGGCGGTATGGCGACGGTTGTCCATCAGATGCTCTCCCTCGACTTTGAGGGTGAGTTCAACTTGGCTTGCTTCTCGACGACGCTCCAGACCGCGGGCAGGCGGAATTCGCTCGACAGCGTGATTCGCCACGCGATGCAGTGCACGAAACTCGCGAGAGCCGTTGCGAAGGAGAATGTCCGTCTGGTTCATCTGCATACGTGTAGCGGGTTTTCGTTTTATCGAAGCATTCTCGATCTCCTGGTCGCCAAGAGATGCGGATGCCGTACGATCCTCCATGTTCATGGAGCGGCTTTTGACGAGTTTCATGCGCACGGAGGCGGTGTCCGGCGCCGATGGATTCGATGGGGTCTGGAGCAGGCCGACTGCGTTGTCGCGCTTTCCAAGCATTGGCTGCAAGTGCTGCAATCCATGGCGCCGCGCGCGAATGTTTTCGCGTTGCCCAACGCCGTGGCTGTGCCGGATCGAAAACCGCTGGAACCGCACGACGGGCCGTTGCGTTTACTTTTTCTTGCCCGAATGGATGACTGGAAAGGTGTCGCGGACCTGCTCTCCGCGTGCGAGGTCCTGAGAAACAACCGCATGGCCTTCGAGCTGGTTCTGGCGGGTCCACCGGGAACGGCCGGCAACGAGGCCACTCTGCCGCAACAGATTCAATCGCGAAATCTTGGCGCTGAAGTTCGCTATGTCGGTCCCGTGGATGGTGCGGCCAAGGAAGCACTTTTCGAATGGGCCGAAGTCTTGGTCCTTCCGAGCTGGCACGAAGGAATGCCCCTTTCGCTCCTGGAGGCTATGGCCCACGGGCTGACGGTAGTGGCGACGAGCGTCGGGGCGATTCCGGAAGTGGTCCATTCCGGCATCAACGGCATCCTGGTTCCGCCCCATCGACCGGATGAACTGGCGCGTGCGATGGCCGATTTGAATTCTCGGCCCGATCTTCGGAAATTGCTGGGGGCCGCCGCAAAATCGACGGTCGAGCGACAATTCAGCCTGGATCGGTTCAAGTCTGGACTGGCCGGAATCTACCGCCAATTGCTGAACACCAGGGAATCCCGGAACCACGATCCGCCGAACCTTGCACATCAAAGCCTGCCCGCAATCTGGGAAACAGAAAGTGCTTTGAACTGCGCGGGTGCGCTGCGCGCGACTGCTGCACCGCCTGCGGCTCCTACCGCCTGCGGCTCCTACCGCCTGCGGCTCCTCTTGAAGCGCTATCGGTCGGAGGAATCTGACCAAGAATCCGCGAGATGATCACGCGGCGGTGCGCGACTTGAGCGCCCGGTGGATGAGCTTCGCAGCGGCATCGACGTCATCAGCGGAAACGTCGAGGTGCGTAACGGCGCGAACGCGACTCCGGCCTTCCGAGAGCATAAGGATGTTCTGCTCACGGAGAATGGTGCAAAGTCCGTCGGCGGTGGCGAATCGTTCGTCGACGTTGAAAAAGACGAGATTCGTCTCGACCGATCCGGGATCGATCGAAACATGGGGCATGTTCGCGAGGGCCTCGGCCAGGCGACGGGCGTTGGCATGATCTTCGGCCAGCCGGTCAATGTGATGATCGAGGGCGTACACTGCCGCGGCCGCGAGGATGCCCGCTTGGCGCATGCCCCCGCCGAACATCTTGCGAAATCGATGCACTCGTCGAACCGTCGCGGCCCTACCCGCAACGATCGAGCCGGCCGGTGCTCCCAGCCCCTTCGAGAAACACATCGACACGGTGTCGAAGTATTGCGTGTAGTCCCGCGGATCACAGCTCCGGGCCACGCAGGCATTCAACAGTCGAGCGCCATCGAGGTGCATGCGCAGGCCGAACTCGTCAGCCACGCGGCGAATCGCGGCGATGGTCTCCCGCGACCACACCGTTCCGCCCCCGCGGTTGTGTGTGTTTTCCACGAGAATCAGCGCGGTTTGAGGGTAATGGGAATCGCCCCGACGAACCGCGGAGCGCACCTGGTCGGCGTCGAAGAGGCCGCGGTCGCCTTCCAGCAATCGCAGGGAACAGCCCGAAAGGGCGGCCGGAGCGCCCGCCTCGTAATGGTAAATGTGGCTTTCGCGGTGTGCGATAATCTCATCGCCGTGTTCGGTTTGGGCGCGGATCGAGGTCTGATTGGCCATGGATCCCGAAGGAACGAAAATCGAGGCTTCCTTGCCGAGCAGCTCAGCGCAACGCTCCTGAAGTCGGATCACCGTTGGATCGTCGCCGAACACGTCATCGCCCACGTCGGCCTCGGCCATCGCTCGGCGCATACCGGGAGTGGGTCGGGTGACCGTGTCGCTGCGGAAATCGATGACCCCACGATAGCTCATGAACTCCTTCACCCGCGGCGCTTTTTCCCGATCAGCTTTCCCCGAGAGAGTGCCGAACCAGGGCCTCGGCTTGTAGCACGTTGTCTCCGGCGAGTTTGACCCAGTTTAGAATGTCGGTCATGGTGGAAATCTCTTCCACCTGTTCGTCAACGAACCAATGCATGAAACTTCGCGTCGCGTAGTCCTTCTCCGACTCCGCCAAGGCCACAATGTCGTGAATCCGCCGGGTGATTTCCAATTCCCCATCCACGGCAAGCTGGGCCATGGCCAGCACGCTCTTAAAATCGGACGGCGGTTTCGGAACGGCCTCCAAGGTTACGGTTCCGCCCGCTTCCTCGATATAGTGGAGGATCTTCATTCCGTGGCCGATTTCCTCCTGGTATTGCTTGAGAAACCGAGTTTTGAGGCTTTTAAGCGCCATGCGTTCGAACGCGGTCGCCATGGAAAGGTATTTGTGGGCGGCGAAGAATTCCGCCGTAACCTGCTCGTTCAGCTTGGTGTTCATGGCCGCGGAAATCATCATGATCGGCAATCTCCATGTACAGCGCTGATTCGCTGTGATTTTTTCCTCTTCGACAAAACATGATCGTAAGGCGAAGAACGGCTGGGGTCAACGCGCAAACTTCGATCCGCCGGCCCCTCGCTAAAGCATGTCGATCGGAGCCGCCAGGATCGGGGGTTGACCGGACACACGCCGCGGCCATACTTACGAGGGTGATGGCAAGCCGCAGGTACCGGTAGGCGTGGCCGACGATGCGGCGGATGTTGAGGAGCCTTTTGTGAATAACCCAGGCCCAGTTTTGGCGATTGCGAGGCCATGTTTTCGGACGCGAATCCGCACGCGGGCATTGGTTCTACTCTTGAGTACGGCCGGCTGCGGCGCGCTGAACCCCTCGTTTGTGCAAATGTTTAATCCGGATGCTTCGACGCTGGACAATGCTCCCGGCCACCTCGTCATCGGGTTGGTAAACAATGCCGAAGTCGACGAGCGATTGATCGCTTACCTGGAAAGCGCCCAGGGGGGCAGCCTGATGCTGTCCGACGCGGAGAAACAACAACTGCGTCCGAGGATACGATTCCGCGTTGAAGTGACCTACCGGGACGGGCAAACTGCCCTGATCGAGTTTGTGAACGGCAGCGCCAATCTTGTTCAACCGGGTTTCGAGGCCGAAGCCGAAGCCGATTTGAGTCAGAATGACCTGGACAACGTCGTGGTCATTTGCGACGTGGCGCTGGTTCAGATCGTCCCGCCGATCGAGGTTTTTATCCCGGTCGAGCTAACCACGTTTGAGTTTGAAGAGCCCACCGATGCGAACCCAGGCGTCTTTCGGGAAACGGGCACGATTGATCCGCAGTTCACGGAGCTCCTGGAGGATGAAGTCGATGAAGACGGGAATACGACCCTGCGGCGCAACTTCGGCATCCGGGACGGTCCGGCGCCGGCGGAGAATCCACTGTGCGGCTCGGTCATCACGATCGTGCTGGACGGCACGTTAAGCGTACCGTTCTTCCAGGATGTTCCCGGATTTGACGTTGCCGATGCGGAATCGGCGGCTTCGGTGGGCGGTCGCTACGAGTTTCGGATATCCCTTCAATGAAATGGAGAACTCACTCGCGGCCATGAACATCACCTCTCCGTCGCTACGAGTTTCGGATATCCCTTCAATGAAATGGACCAGGTGCCGATTGTCTGAATTTCAATGGGGCGTTCGCTTGACGCGGTCGAGACGGAGCTCTTCCTGCGGACTCTCGTGTTTGCTTGCCGTATTGCTTCTGGGATTTGCGGGTTGCGGGAACCTTACCCTCGTGAACCCGGCGTTCGAGAACACGGTTAGCGGAGGTGTTTTTCCGCTTACTCCGGGTCCATTGGCCGGTTTTCTGCTGGTCCGCGTGAAGAACGAGACGATCGATCCCATTGAGTTCGTGGTTACGATCCAGCAAGAAGTGCCGCGTCGCAACGAAGATGGAACGCTTGTTCCCAGTCCGGATCCGGACGGCGGGGTTTTGAGCGAAACAGAGCGCAAGACAGTCTTTCTGGACACTTCGCCCAACGGACAGGGAAGCGACATTGGCGTGCTGTTTCCTTGTGCGGAAGTGTTGATTACTTTTGTCGGCCTGGGAGAGAACCTGTTGTCGACCGATGCGGCCGCGTTCGTCGGCGGCGGGGGCGCGGGAGGCGCCACGGGTTTTGGTATTCCGGTTGGATCGCTCAATCCGCTTTCGTTCCAGGCCAACAATTTCGATTGTGGAGATACGATCATCTTTCGAGCCCTTCAAAGCGTGGGAGTACCCGGCGGGGTTAGCATCCAACCGAATCTGCTTCCCGCCGACGAACAGCCTTCCGAATTCTCGGGACCGAGCACCTTTGTCAATTACGAGGAGTTTCTCGAATCGCAGGTTCGCGAGGACGAACCCTAGTTCGAACAGAGGATTTCGGGCATCGAGTGCCCCCCAACACCGCGCGGGAGCCAAGAAAAGAATGACGGAAAGAAAAAACACTGGTTTTCAAGGAAGGATTGCGAAATGGATCTTTGCGGCGGCAAGCGGTTTGGCCCTTTTCAGTCCTCCAACTTGTGACGAGAGATTGAGAATGTCTATTGTGGACGGCACTGAGGCCTTCATCTATTCAACCATTCTGAATCCAGAGGTTATTGTTTCGATTTTGGTTCCTGAGGATAGCGAGTCGAACTAAGTCTTCGGGCCCAGGTTGGGAAGTTCGTTCGGCACAAGGGGGTCCTTGCCGATTTTTTGATTGGCGTCTATCTTGGCCACGTTATTGAGACTGGGTCTCAATTAGAAACTGGTCCGCTCGGACCCTTTGGTTCGGATGCGGAGGCGCGGGAGTTGCAGGTGAATTACAAGCAAACGAGTCTCCTCGCGATGGTGGCCGGCGAGGTCGCCACGATTGCTTCGATTGCGGGGGCGACGACGGAATCAAGACGGTTGGCGGATCTTGGGTTCTTTGAAGGCGCCTTGGTCAGAATGGTACGCCCCGGCGCCCCATGCATTCTTCGAGTGGGTGGCGCGACGCTGGCGGTAGGCGAGGGCTACCAGAAAGTGATTTCAGTTGATGATCGCGAATCCAAGACTTGTTGAGCCCACACCGCCTCGTTTGCCCATCGGGCGCTAGTACTTCCAAGAGGCACTTATTGGGTCCAAGCATTGCCGGCAGCCCTTGAATCGTCCATTCCCCTGATTTCACTGGTCGGAAACCCAAACGCCGGCAAAACCACTCTGTTCAATGCGATGACCGGGCATCGCCACCGGGTCGCCAACTATCCCGGCGTCACCGTGGAAAGCCGGACCGCGTTTTTGCGTGTTCCACGGGGTGCAATGCCGATGGAAGTCGTCGATTTGCCGGGCGCCTACAGCCTTAACCCTCGTTCCTCGGACGAAGCCATCGTAATCCAAACCCTGATCGGCGAGACCCGCGACGGTCGCGTCCCCGACGTGATCATCAGCGTTGTGGACGCGACCAACTTAAAACGTCACCTGTTCCTGACCAGTCAGCTGCTGGAATTGGATCGTCCCCTGGTTGTCGCCTTGAACATGATGGACCTGGCGGAGCGAAAGGGATCGAGGATCGATGTGCAATGCCTCTCGCGCCTGTTGGGAGTTCCGGTGGTCCCGATCGTGGCGACCGCGCGGCGGGGTATCGACGAACTGATCCTTACCGTGGTTGAGGAAATCGGGCGGCCGATTGTGTCGCGGGAACCGTTGTTTCCCAAGCAGGTCCAGGCGGAAGTCGAGTCGCTGATCGAGAAATTCGCCTTCCGAATGAATGGAAACCGAATCGGAGCGGGTGTCATTATTTCCCATGCGTTGCTCTCTCCCGGCGGCTTTCACGAAGATCGGCTGCGTCAAGTGGTGGGACAGCCGTTGACGGCGGAGTTCGAAGATCGAAGGAAACGATTGTCCGATGGTGGAGTTTCCCTGACCGAGATCGAGGCTCGGGCCCGCTATGCCTGGCTCGAACACGCCGCGAATGAATGCTCCCTGGGGCCCTTAGCGGTGAATTTGACCCGAACCGAAAGAGCAGACCGTTGGTTGACTCATCGGGTGTGGGGAACCCTCGTCTTGGTCGTGCTGATGGGCACGTGCTTTCAGGCGATCTATGCCTGGTCGGCACCGGTAATGGGTGCGATTGAAGGTATCGTGGGGGAGGGCGGGGCACGTCTCGGGTCATTCCTAGCGGACGGCCCGTTACGTAGTTTGTTAGTGGACGGAATCGTCGCAGGGGTCGGCTCGGTTCTCGTATTCCTGCCGCAGATCCTCGTACTATTCTTGTTCATCGGGATCGTAGAAGATTGCGGCTATCTTGCCCGAGCGGTGTTCCTGCTGGATCGTTGGATGAGGCGGATCGGTTTGAGCGGCAAGGCCGTTCTGCCGTTGTTGTCGAGTTTTGCCTGTGCCGTGCCCGCGATCCTTTCCACCCGAGTCATCGAAGAACGGCGCGATCGCATTCTGACCATCTTGATCGCTCCGCTCATGAGCTGCAGCGCCCGGCTGCCGGTGTACACGTTGATGATCGCCGCGTTTGTCCCGCGGAAGTCGGTTCTTGGCGGCTGGGTGAGCTTACAGGCGGCGACGTTGTTGGCGATGTACCTGGTCGGGGTCTTGGCTGCAATTCCCGTGGCATGGTTGGTAAAAAAAACGATTCTGCGCGGCAAGGCTCCGCCGCTCCTGATCGAGTTGCCGAACTACAAATGGCCCTCAATTTCGACGGTCTATTTTCGGGTCGTGGAGCAAGGCCGGTCGTTTTGCGTTTCGGCGGGCACAATGATCTTTGCCGTCACCGTCGTGATCTGGGCACTCGGCTATTTTCCCCGGTCAAGAGAAATTGCGGCTCAATATGACGCGCGTCGTACCGCGCTGACCGCAAGATTTGACGAAGCGTCCGCCGCGGATTCCGTTCGGGCCGTTGACCTTTCCGTTACGGTCGAAGGCGATGAGCGGGCGAAAAACGACGCTTGGAAAACGATTCAGGAAGAACTCGACGGGCTCGATCGCGAGGAGGCCGGCGAACTCTTGCGGCGGAGTTTCCTGGGCCGCGCCGGCGCGTGGATCGAACCCGCCGTCAGGCCGTTGGGATGGGATTGGCGGATTGGCACGGCCGCGGTGGCTTCGTTTCCCGCCCGAGAAGTTGTCATTGCCACTATGGGAACGATTTACAATTTGGGCGGGAACACCGACGAGAACTCCGCGAGTCTTCGCGGCGCGATCGCCGCGGCCACCTGGCCGGATGGTAGACCGGTCTTCAATCTGGCCGTCGCGCTTTCGATCATGGTATTCTTCGCGCTATGTTGTCAGTGCGGGGCGACCCTGGCCGTGATTCGCCGAGAGACTCGTTCGTGGCGGTGGCCGGTGATTACGTTCGTCTACATGACGGCATTGGCCTACGTGGGAGCCCTGTTCACGTACCAGTTGGCCATCCGGCTGATTTGATCGGGGTCGGAAGCGTCCGGGCGGCGGAGCCATCGATAACATGATTCAAACCGCGATCGTCATGGTCATCCTGGCCGGCGCAGTGACCTTTCTGGTGTTTCGTTTCGTTCGCCGGTTCAGCGGCCGCGCCTCCTGTGCGTGCGCGAGTGGCGGCCGAACATGTGGTCGCGAAGTTCGTGGAAAAAATGGTGAACACCGCGCTTTGAAAATGGTGCCTTTGGTGCAACTCGGACCCCCAGGCACGAATCGCGACACCGCGGCGGCGCGTCGATAAGTATACCGTTCCAGGAGGGCGAGTTCACCGCGCGCGGCGGCTGAGAACCAATGGCAAACCCAGCAGAAGAAGTACAAGCACAACGGGTTCGGGAATGACTCCGACCTCCTGTGCGGGATGGGGCGTCGTATAGGTGGCCACCTGGGTCAGGGAAGTCGAGGACCTTCGAACCAGTTGGTCAAGAATCCGCCCGTTGGCCTCCGATTCCACGCCGCCAAGATTATTCGGAATGGCCGATGCGAGGCTTTCCGCCTCGGCTTGGGTTTGTTCTTCGATCGCCCTGAGTAGCTGTTCGCGCCCGCTGAAACTCGCGAAAATGTTGACAAGCCCGGAGCGTTCGAAAAACGGGTCGGTGGCCACCGCAAGAATGTCGGCGATGATGTTCCCGGAGACGCGAATCGGCCCCAAATCAAAATCGTGATTTTGCGTGCCATCCGCAAAACGGCCATCCTGATCCACGGTCTGGCGCGAGGAATACTCGACGTTCAAATCGTAGAAGCCGAAACCGTTCAATACGATGTTGGCGTCAAGGAAGATGCTCCCTTCCACTTGGGTGGCTTGCCCACCGACGTCGACATTGAGGAAATAACGCAGCGGTTCGGCCTGTTGCGTCGGACCTTCCGAGGTGCGCAGACTGACCTCGAGCTCGGACAGGTGACGCCCCCCCGTGGAAACGGACTGCGAAAGGGGACCGACCAATGAAAAATCTCCAGGGCCGAAGTCCAGCTCGTTTCCGACGAATCGATTGGTGGCAAGAAAGTCAATCCCGCCGCTGAGAAGATTTCGATTTGCCAGAAAATCAAACCCGAATTGGCCCAGGCCTAGGCCGATGTCGCGAACGATCCCTCCATAGATCGGAGCGGCCGCCAATACGATGGTCAGGACAAAAAGCGTCACGCAGACGAACTTTCTCGCCAATCGTTTCATGCAGACTCCGAGCCCGCCGGGCCATGCAAACCAACTCTTTCTCGCCCAGGGTTATATCGGCAAGGGTCCACTGGATAGGAAGATCGCCCCCTATACGCAAACCCGGCAAATGCAGTTCTGCCTGCCTCCGCGAACGGAAACTGACTTTTATCGGAGATTTTGTTCAGTTTACACATGAATCAGCGGCTTCATTTCTCTCCATTATGAAACGATCTAGTTCCAAAGGATGTCCGAAGCTTTCCCTTATTGTTTGAAGTGAAGGTTCTTATTCTAATTAGCTTTCAAGATGATACGAAATGTGATATGTTTGAGGCATGTCACGACCACGCGTATTCGATTCGGTTGTTGAGGCTCGCGCTGGCGAGGCCGTGGCCACGGCGCGGACGGT